>Ga0302223_10000125_pt1 | contig 61686 bp, 77 predicted proteins | sample II_Palsa_E2_3_FD_194565 | JGI IMG/M metagenome (GOLD analysis project Ga0302223, IMG submission 194565) | Peat permafrost microbial communities from Stordalen Mire near Abisko, Sweden - II_Palsa_E2_3 | ecosystem: Environmental > Terrestrial > Soil > Palsa > Peat permafrost | place: Sweden... | reverse complement strand
ATGTTATGAATTTAGTTAGACCGTCGCGTTTTTCCACGAAAAGCGGCCGAAAAGCGGTCCAAAAAAGCAGGTTTGATCACGGTCTAACACAATTAACCGCCCAAAAAAGCAATAGACTACATTGATCACCCTCGGCAAACCCTTGTCGCGCCTAGGCCCGAAATAGTTTCACCAGCAGTCTAACCACTTTACACGGCGCAAACCCTTGTCGCATATGAAAAGTGCGAATAGTTTCACCACTTCTCAAAACATAAGAGTCACTTTTATTAAAACTATTATGGGACTGTAGACTGTGTTGGATTGGGCGGAGCGGGATTGCGCGCAACACAGTCTACAGTCTAACAATAGTTTTCGCGTACACGTACCTCTCCTAAAAAAAGACGTATTTTGAGTATTATTGCTTATTTGGATAGAAGTTAAGTATTAAAAGTGTTTGTTTATATGGCTGTAGCCGACCTGGACCAAAAAGCATAGTTACAAGCAGAGTTGTAACCGTCTGCTTATGGACTATGTAGTCTATCCCGTGCTCAGTCAGCGCCCATAAGGCTAAGCAGGCCCATGATAGCGCGCGGTTAGACCGTGATTCTATTTACCTCGAATGACGCTATTCACCAAAACGTGATTCTATTTAAGGTCGTTAGACCGTGAATTTAGTTAGACTGTCGCGTTTTGACGTACGAATTTAGTTAGACTGCAGGGTTTTACCCTACAAATCATCGTTAGACTGTAGCGTTTTGACGTACGAATTTAGTTAGACCGTGTTTTCCGTCTATGCGGACGCAAAAAAGCCCGGACTAAGCCGGGCTCTCTCGCTGCAACAACGCGTTGCGCAGATTACTTAACTTTCTGGATATCGGCCTTGATCGCCTTGGCAAGTTCTTTCGTCGTGTCGACTTGCGCCAAGATGTTGGTGCATGCCTCCAAGACCTTAAACAAGCCCATGCGCGTAATCGCCTGTTCAATCGACTCAGACGGGCTCGTGACCTTGACCTGTACCTTACCCTTAGGGGCGCCCACCGGAGCGCTTGCCGGGGCGTTTCCGGCCTTTTGCGCACGCAATTTGCGCTTAGCGATGCTTGCCGGGTCTTGCGACTCCGGCAACGCGCCGAAAACCGCCTTTACCGCAGCTGCAAACGGCTTGCGCAACCATTGGCTATCTTTCAAGCCCTTGTCCTTAGCGATCGAGGCCAATGCCGCTTGGTCGGCCCGATACTGCAGGTATGACGGCGCGACTTCGCCGTACTTCGACTTGAGCAGCGCGATCATCTTCTCGGTCGCGGTACCGGCGGCTTTGTGCGCGGCAGCGCAAGCGGCATAAACGGCCGCGTGATACGGCGTAACGGTCAACGTGTTGATCACTGCATTCTTGACAACAGGTTGCACGCCAACCTTCTTAACATCGCCAACCTTAACAACTTCAATCTTGCCGACCTGTTGTGCTGCAGCGATCAGCGATGCTTGAAACACGTTCTTAGCCTTAGACATTTTGATTCTCCTAACGAACAAGTTATGAAACAAAGGAACTACTCAGGGTTACTACACGAACACATACAACAGGACTCAAAGCTATCCTCAAACACGTTGACGTGCAAACCAGCACGCAAGACAAGCGGTCGTTACGACCAGATGTCACAGTGCATTCGGCCAGTAATTCTTTTGCGCCGGGCAGCATGGGCCCAAGGGGGTTTGGGAGGGTGGGGGGCGGCGTTTTCGTCCACGCAACCCCATAGAGAATCCTAAGATTTTCCCATTACTTTCAGATGTAACTATTACCTGACAAAATTTTTGGTAGGAAAAATTCGTGAATCGCTCGAGCAGCCCACCCCACAACGCCACAGCCTAGTGAAATTCCGCCACATCACTACACAATGTGTTATATGCTGTGCGCACTACTCCCCCTACTCGCTCACCATGAACACCGCCCTGGCGCCCACCCCGAACCTTCCCGGCCTGACTTTCCCCGAGCCGCGCGACCCGTCCGAGATGGCGTTCCCAGCGTTGCTGCCCATGGAGTTGGCCATGAAAGTGGACACCCCCGAGGCAATCTGTCAGGCCAATGGCATCACCCGCGGCCAGTTCATGCAGCTGATCAAGCACCCAGTGTTCATCCGTGCCTACCAAGAAGCTGTGGAGTTGTTGAAAGTGGACGGCATGTCGTTCAAGGTCAAGGCCGGCATGCAGGCCGAGGAATACCTGAAGATCGCTTTTGAGATGGTGCACAACCCGGTCACCTCCGACAGCGTGCGGGCCGACATCATCAAGAACACCGTACGCTGGGCTGGGTACGATCACAAGGCAGCAGATGCCGGCAACACGGGCAGCAACTTCAACATCCAGATCAACCTCGCGTAGTTACAAATTCGCCGCGCCGGCGCACGCGTAGCACGCAAAACCCGTTTAAGGAGAATTAAATGTCCTACTCGTTCAATTTCCAGGTCGACACGAAAGCCGAAGCCAAAGCCCGCGTCGCCTTCGAGATGCGCCAGATCGTCGCTCAACAGCCGAGCCACGCCAAGGATCAGGCCGAAGCCGTGAAGGCCGCGCACGTCTTCATCGACATGTTGGCGGACAAGCCTGAGCAGGACATCCAGGTCAGCATGCACGGCGCGCTGGGCTGGGAGTGGTCCAAGGAAGATCCGCACGGGCTCGACCGCAGCCCGGCATTCAGCTCGGCGAGCTTCGGTATCAGCGCCTATCACACCGCGCGCAAGGCAGCCTGACACCGTGACCATCCGCACGCTCGACCACAGCCCCGACAGCCCGTACAACTTGTTGGCGTTGTGGATGGTCCGCCAGGGCGTCGCCGAGCTGACGCTCACGCCCGAGGATGTCGATGCGCTCGAGCAGGTCATGGCCGATGGCTCGATGACGTTCTGCGCGATGTACACCCCAGAAGGCAACGTATCGGTGAGATTCATGAACAGCGAAGACGTCCCACCCGAAGACGCCCAGATCCAATGACTACCATTCAATACACGCCCCCGCCAACGGTAAAGGCGTTTATCAAGCACTATCGGCCGGGTGAGCTGTTCATCGACTGGATCGTCGGGCCGGTCGGTTCGGGCAAGACGACAGGCATCTTTTTCAAGCTCGCCTATATGGCGCAGCTGCAGAAACCCAGTCCGATCGATGGCATCCGGCGCAGCCGCTGCGTGATCGTGCGTAGTACGGCGCCGCAGCTCGCTGACACCACGATCAAGTCGTTTAACTACTGGTTCAAGGATGGGCAGGCGGGCAAGTGGGGCGCAACGGCCAAGAACTTCTTGCTGCGCTACGGCGATGTCGAGTGCGAGGTGATGTTCCGCCCGCTCGACACGCCCGACGACGTGGACCGCGTCCTGTCGCTCGAGGTCACGTTCGCCATCATCGACGAGTTCGTACAGATCCCGCGCGAAATTGTTGAAGCGCTCTCCGCGCGCTGCGGTCGGTACCCACCCGAGATCGAGGGCGGCGCGACCAACTGGGGCATGTGGGGAGCCTCGAACCCTGGCCAGGAGTCGGACTGGTGGTACCCGATGCTCGAGGACCAGACGCTGCTCGAGGCCGGGAGCGAGCCTGAGAACTGGGAGTATTTCAAGCAGCCCAGTGGCTATAGCGAGCTGGCCGAGAATCTGGCCAACCTGCCGGGTAAGAAGGACTATTACACGGCCTTGGCCAAGGGCAAGACGGCGCACTGGATCAAGCAGTTTATCGAGGTCGAGTGGGGTTACTCGATGTCGGGCAAGCCGGTGTTCCCGATGTTCAACCGCGACATGCACGTGGCCAAGCAGACGATCCGCCCCAACCCCGGCTACCAGCTGGTGATCGGCTACGACCCTGGCCTGAGTGGCTCAGGCGTGATCCTGGGGCAGTACGACGATTCGATCGGGCAGCTGCGCATCCTTGATGAATTCGCGCTCGAGGACTACGCGACCGACCGCATGATCGATGAGAAGCTCAAGCCGCTGCTGCGGCGCAAGTACGCGGGCTTCGAGGTGATGGTGACGGCCGACCCGGCGAGTTCGAATGGCGACCAAGCCAAGCAGGGCCAGTCGGTGATGCGCGAACTGCGTAAGCACTTCACGGTCGCCCCCGACACGAACAACAAGATCGAGTCGCGCTTGGCGCCCGCACAGTATTACATGATGCGGCTGGTGAGCGCGGGCCCGGCGCTGCTGATCGACCCGAGCTGTGTCAAGCTCATCCGGGCGCTGGTCAGCGGCTATAAATATACGGTCTTGAAGGGCGAGCAACGCCGCGAGACCCCGGACAAAAACGGCCATTCGCACATCGCCGACGCGTTCACGTACCTGTGCCGCTACGTGCGCAAAGGGGAAGAACTGGCGGGGCGGCGCGTCGAGAAGCCGATGCCGCGGCAACGAAGTTACCCGAATAGCTACAACATGCGATAGACTTGGCCGCACCGTTCTCTAGCACACTTAGCGCCCGAATAGGCGAGGATCTTATGGCCGCCGCGAATCCCAGCACCCCGCTACCCACGGCGACCCAGCCCGATGCGACCTCGACACTGCAGGCCGGTACGGTCAAGATCGACCCGGCGGGCATCGCACGGCTGGGCGCCGCGCTCGCCGGGCGCTTCAAGCAGTACGAGATGGACCGGCGCCCCGCGGAATTGGTCTGGGAACGTAACGCGCGCCAGTATCTGGGCATTTACGACCCGGATATCGAGCGCAACATGGACACCAACCGCTCGCGTGCATACCCGAAAATCACCCGCGTGAAGTGTGTCTCGATGCTCTCGCGGCTGATGAACCTGTTGTTCCAGGCCGACGACAAGAACTGGAGCGTGAGCCCCAGCGCGGTACCGGACCTGGACCAGGAGGACTTGCAGTCGGTGCTAGACGCGCTGATGCCGCCGCCGGCGCCTGACCTCGCAGCCCCCAGCGCGTTGCCGCCGGCACCCCCGACGCCACCGAGCGACGCGCAGATCGAGCAGGCGATCCGCGACTTTGCGAAAAAGCGCGCCGATCGCATGGAACTCGAGATCGAAGACCAGCTGCAGGAGCTGGGCGGCAACCGCATGACCGACTACGTGGCGTTGTGCCGCAAGGTGTTGTCAAGTGGCATCCAGTACGGTGCGGGCATCCTCAAGGGGCCGTTCGTCGAGGAACAGACGCAGCGGCGCTGGGAGCCGGATGCGACTGGGCGCCTGCAGGCGGTACCCTACACCGCCTATCGGCCGCGCTTCGAATTCTGTCCGTTGTGGAACTATTACCCGGACATGTCGGCGCGCGCCTTGCACCAGATGGAAGGTCAGTACGAGCGCATCGTCATGACGCGCCACCAGGTGATCATGCTCAAGCAGCGCCCCGACTTCATCAAAGACCAGATCGACAAGTTTTTGCGCCAGTCGCCCACGGGCAACTATGTGCGCCGCGCCTACGAGACGCAACTATTGGGCGATGGTCCACAGCTCAATGTCACGCACCAGGAGCGCAACAAGTTCGAAGCCTACGTGTGGCAGGGGTACGTGAGCGGGCAGGACCTGCTGCTCGCCGGCGCGAATGTTCCTGACAACAAGTTGGAAGAAGACGTCCGCGCCCAAGTGTGGCTTTTAGGCGACACGGTCATCAAGGCGCAGCTCGACCCCTGGTCGACCCTGGAGACCGATGGCGAGATGCCGTTTTACCACCACTTCATTTTTGAGGAAAACGAGACCTTCCTGCTCGGTAACGGCCTGCCCAACATCGTGCGCGACAGCCAATTGGGCATTTGCGCCTCGGTGCGTATGATGCTCGACAACGGTAGCGTGCAGCGTAATATCGAAATCAACACCGACTTGTTAGCGGCTGAGCAGGACTTGACCGCGATCACCCCGGACAAGATCTGGCTGCGTGACGATAAGGATGGCACCACGGCGGGCATGCCCGCGATCCGGGTGATCGACTTCCCCTCGCGCATCGCTGAATTTTCACAGTTGGCCAAGCTGTTTGGCGAGTTCGCCGACCAGGAGACCTTCGTGAACGCGGCCACCGGCGGTGACATGCAGAAGGGACCAAGCGAGCCGTACCGTACCGCGACCGGGGCTTCGATGCTGCGCGGCGATGCAGCGCTGCCGTTCAAAGACGTGGTGCGCAACTTCGACGCGTTCACGATCTCGGTGATCGGTGCGATCCTGGTGTTCAACCGCAATTTCAACAAAGATCCGAATATCAAGGGCGACTTCACGCCCGTCGCGCGCGGCGCGACCTCGTTGATCGCCAAGGAAGTGCTGGGCTCGCAGCTCGACCAGTTCGCCCAGACCCTGAGCGAGGAAGAAAAGCGCTACCTCAAGCCGCGCGAGCTGATCCGTGCTCGCGCACGGGTCCGTGACCTGATCGTCGAGGACATCGTGATGAACGATGCCGAGTGCGATGCTGCCGATCAGCAAGCGCAGCAGCAGCAAGCGCAGCAGCAGCAGCAGCAGACCGAGATGCTCACGGCGCAGATCCGTGAGACGCTCTCGAACGCGCTCAAGAATATCGCCCAGGCAGGTAAGAACACCGCCGCGGCCGAGGCCGATACGGCCAACGTCATCCTGGGTGCCCTGCAGCAAGGTGTCAGCCCCGACGCCGTAACCCCCCCAGGAGCCGTCAATGCAGCAACCGCAAACAATCAAAGCCCAGGAGCTGGCGCTGCTCCAGCAGATCCAGGAGCGCCGGCAGGAGCCGGGCTTCCGGCAGCTCCGGGAGTTGCTGGCCCTGCGCCTGGACCAACAGGATTTACTGCTGCGGCGCTGCCAGCCGCCTGAATTCCCGGCGCACCAAGCACGCGCCGTGGTGTACGCCAACTTGTTGTTAGAAATCTTTGGCGCTTGACATAACCCCCCACTGAGGATAGAAAGCCATCATGGAACCTGACGAAATCACCCCCGCAGCAGTTGAGGCCCCGGTCGTAGCACCGGTCGTACCCGTTGCGGTCACGCCGGTGTCCGATGCGGATGCATTTTCCGCGGCATTTGATGAACTGAGCGCGCCGGTCAAGCCGGCTGAGGCTACCGTCAAGCCGGCGGATGCGCCCGAAGCCAAGGTCGCGGCGGCCGAAGTTGCCGCCGTTGCCCCGGTCGCCCCGGTTGAAGCTAAGCCCGTCGTGGCTGAGCCGACCCTGGAAGAACAGCTGGCGGCCCTGCGCGCCGAGAATGAGACGCTCAAGAAAACACCGCCGGTGGCCGCTCCCCCCACTGAGGTCAAGCCTGCGCCCGCGGCTGTCGAAGCAAAGCCGATCTACACGGCTGAGCAGCAGAAAGAGATCGACACCTATCTGGCCACATGGCCCGATATCGCCAAGGGCGAGGCGCTGGTGCGCGGCGGGGAATACGCCCAGGTAGTGAACCACATCTTCGCCTCGCTCAAGCCCGTCTTCGATGAGGTCGCACAGCTGCGCGAGATGGTCGGCAGTCAGTCGGAGCGCACCCATTTCGGTGATATCGTTGAGCTGGTGCCTGACTACATCGAGCTGCGCAAGCCGCTACTCGATTGGATCGATAAGCAAAGCCCGGTCGCCAAGTCTGTCTACGAACAGATTGGGGAGAAGGGTACGCCGACCGAGATTGCCGATATGATCGGGCAATTCAAGGCTGCGACGAAGTGGGTCAGCACCAAAGCTCCCGCACCGGCGACGCCCACCGCACCTGCCGCACCGGTCGTACCCGCAGCCAAGACCCTGGCGCTGCCGGCTGCCGTAGTAGCCGCAGCAGCCGCGCTCAAGCCCGTAGCGGTTAGCCGCACCGAGCCTGCTGCCAGTGCCGACCCCGATGATTTCGCTGGCGCTTTTGCCGAATTTGCCAAAGTAGGATAACCCTGGAGCTAGATCATGACTGCACCCGTTTCCGTAGGCGGTACCCAATCCGTCAACCTGCAGGAGAAGCAATTGTTGACCGCACTGGTCAATGACAATGCCAACCTGCGTGCAAGTATTGCAACCCTCATGGCAGCGCTTGTGGCCGCTACGACCGTCGCCAATATCAATACTGCAGCAACAGCTTTCACAGCAGGCTTGCCAGCAGCAACTATTACGACGTAGTATGGCAACAAGTTGCACTGCACCGCTCCTATAAAAGCAGGGACGGCGGCACTGCGGAAAAAATAAGTTGCACGATAAATCCGCCGTACCCCTGTTTACTAAAGGAGCATTATCATGGCAGCAACAACCGTCTATGGCGACATTAGCCCGCGGGTTGCCGCGTACGCGGTGTCCCAGCTTTTGAAGCGCGCGATCCCGTACATGGTGCTGGAGAAATTCGGCCAGACGTACCCGATCCCGAACAATGCCACGAAGGTCGCCAAGTTCCGGCGCTACTTCATCTCCGGCGCGACCGGCGGTGCAGGTGACGGCAACCCGACCGAGGCATTCAGCACGCCGCTCGCCGTCACGCCGCTGGTTGAAGGTGTGACGCCGACCGGTAAGAAGCTGGCGAACATGGATTACACCGTCACGCTCGTGCAGTACGGCGACTTCATGACCATCACCGACGTCGTGCTCGACACGGCCGAAGATCAGGTTCTGCAGCAAGCCACCGAAGCGCTGGGTGAGTCCGCCGCACAGACCATTGAAACGATCCGCTACAACATCCTGAAAGCAGGCCTGAACGTGTTTTACGCTAACGGCACGCTGCGCAGCTCGGTGAATACCCCGATCAGCTTGGCGATGCAGCGTAAGGTCACGACCGCGCTCACGCGTCAGAATGCCAAGCGCCTCACGCAAGTGGTGAAATCCACTCCCGACTTCCGCACGGAGCCGATCGAAGCCGCGTTTATCGGCTTGGTCTCGCCCGACATGGAGTCGGACATCCGCAACATGACCGGCTTCATCCCGACCAAGCAGTACGGTACCGTGACCCCCTGGGAAAACGAAATCGGCTCGGTCGAAACGGTGCGTTACCTGCAGTCGACGATCTTTGCCCCGTTCCCGGATGCCGGTGGCGCCATGGGCTTGATGCGCTCGACCTCGGGCGTCAACGCCGACGTGTACCCGGTCCTGTACCTGGGCCGCGACGCGTACGGCATCGTGCCGCTCAAGGGCAAGGACTCGCTGGTGCCGATGGTGGTGAATCCGAAGCCGGCGCCGGGCGACCCGCTCGGTCAACGTGGCACGATTGGCTGGAAGGCCATGACCACTGCGGTGATCTTGAACGACTGCTGGATGGCCCGCCTGGAGTGCGCCGCGACCGCTTAACCCGCGCCGTGAGCTGCACGATGTTGCCCTGAACCACCCTCCGGGGTGGTTTTTAGCAGAAAACCAAATTAGGAGTTTCATCATGGCCTTGACCATTTCCCAAACGACCAATGCCGACAGCGTCGTCAACCGGCAGATCCAGCTTATCGCGTCGGATGCGACGGCGGCGGCTGCGGTCGTATTCAGCTTCGGCTTTCGCCCGCGCAAGATCACGCTGTTCAACTTGACCGCGCTCACCGAAGACGTCGCCTACGACGGCACGGCGGCGGGCTCGACGATCCATTCGGTCGCAGCCGGCACCATCACCGCGGGTGCAGGGCTGATCACCTTCAACAGTGATGGCACCGTGACGATCGCGGCAGCGGCCCTGCCGGCCAGTTCGTCTTTCGTGCTCGAAGCGATCGGCTAAGCCACACTCGACGAGCCCCAGGTGCTCACGCGCCTGGGCTTTTCACTTACAGGAGTGGCCATGATGGGCGGCGATTGCGTAGCGCGTATCGAGAAATTGGAAAACGGCTACACGGTCGAGATCCTGGACCCCAAGATCCAGGAAGCGAACGCCAAGCCGAAGTCCACCTATGAGAGCCCGTGGAAAAGTTACGCTTTCACCACGGCCGAGGAAGTGAAGAACTTCGTCGGTGAGCATCTCGACAAACTCAAACCCCCGCCCGATGCTGACGCTGAGTACGGGCAGGCTTTCAACGAAGCAGCAGCATCGGATGACTAAGATCATGACCAAAGCTCAGACCCCCCCGGCACACCTCAACGAGCTGGGCGATAATCTTGACGCAGCAACCCAGGCCTTGGCAGGCGAAGACGAGCGCATCGAGCGTGTCGTCACGGTGCCCAAGGCACGCGCGGCGGCCAAGCCCAAGGAAGACGCCGAGGAACGCGTCACGATCATCTTGCAGGACAATAGCCAGATTCCGCCGAGCGGCCAGTTCATCGGCGTGAACGGTAAAGGCTACCTGATCCAGGCGGGTGTCGAAGTCAGCGTACCGGTCTCGGTGCTCGAGGTGCTCGACAACGCGATCGAGTCGCATCCGGTCGTGGACCGTAACGACACCGTGCTCAGCTACCGCAACCGGCTGCGCTTCCCGTACAGCATCGTCAATATCCGCCGCCGTGCGGGCGCCCAGGCGGGGAGCTGAGCCGTGACGTTCCAAGAGCTACTCGACGAGTTGCGGGACAATGTCCTGCGCGACACCAGCGATATTATCTCTGGGAACGCCGACGCGCTCTGGAGCGATGAAACCTTGTTGCGCTACATCAAGGACGCTGAGCGGCGCTTCGCGCGGCGCACCTTGCTGCTGCGCGACGCCACCACGCCGGTGGCGACCGTCATCACACTCAAGCAAGGCGTGGTGACCTACCCCTGCCACAAGAGCGTCCTGTCGGTCATCTCGGCGCGCTGTCTGGGGGATAACTACGACCTGTCGCGGCGCGGCCACGCCCTGATCGGGCAGACCCCGCCGGTCGACTTTCTGACCTTTGACCCGTCGATCCAGGACGGCACGCTGCCCGGCCATCCGCTCGCGTACTACACCGACGAGACCACGGTATTTGCTACGCAAAACCGCGTCACCTTCTCGGTATGGCCCGCGCCGAGCCCGCTCGAGGATGGGCTGGTGGTGAACCTGCGCGTCGCCCGGCTGCCCCTGTCGACCTATGACCACGCGTGCCTGAACAGCGAGTCCGAGATCCCTGAGGACTATCAACTCGACATGCTCGAGTGGGCCGCGTTTCGCGCTCAAAACACCCTGGACGGCGACGCGGGTGCACCGACCCCGGCCGCTGGCCACAAAGCCAATTTCGAAGAAGCCGTCGAGCGCGCGATGAAAGAGCTGCGCCGTAAGCTGTTTGGCAGCACCGCATTCCGTTACGGCAGCAACGGCTTCAACTGGACCCGCTGATATGGCCGATGCCGCCCAAGAACGCGACCCCGATGTAGTAGCGTACGGCAGCTTCACGGGCCTGCGCAACGACGTCACGCCTGAGCGTTTCAGCTCGGGGGATCTGGCCGTAGCGTGCAACGTCGATATCGACAAGACCGGCAAAATCACGCGTCGTGACGGCTACACCTCGGTGCTACCCGGTGCGGCCCACTCGCTATGGTCTAACCCGCAGTCGACGCTCGCGCTGTTCGCCTTCGCCGGCGAGCTGTGCCAGCTCAATCCCGACTATAGTTACACGTCGCTGGCGCCGCTCACCGACGCTACCGCCAAACTCAGTTATGCCACGGTCAACGGTCTCGTGTATTACTCCAACGGAGTGGATACGGGCATCATTGGGCGGGCGGCGGCACGCTCGTGGGGGGTTGTGCCGCCTGTCTTGCCCAGTGTGCAGGAGACCGTAGGCAGCTTGCCGCATGGCAAGCTGCAGTTCACCCTGACCTACGTGCGCGAGGACGGCCAAGAGTCGGGTGCGCCGCTGGCGGGGCTGATCCACGTCGAAGACGGCGCGGGGCTGCTGTTCACGGTACCGGTCTCGAGTGACCCTGATGTGGCGGCGAAGAACCTCTACGTGAGTGCCCCGGACGGCGAGATCCTGTACCTCGCGCAGACGATGCCCAACGCGCAGACGCAGGCGTACTACCTGAACGACACCACTGAACTCGATCTGCCGCTCGATACCCAGTTCCTGCAGCCGGCCCCCGCCGGGCAGAAAGTCGCGGTCTACCGGGGCCGCGCCTATGTCGCCGCCGGTGACGTGCTCTACCCGTCCGAGGCGTTCGCCTACGAGCAGTTCGATCTGCGCAACTATATTCCGCTCGATGGGCGCATCACGATGCTCGCCCCCGTCGCCGACAAAGAGATGTTCGACAGTGGCAAGAACAGCGGCCTGTTTATCGGTACCGACACCAGCTGTGGCGTCTTGATCGGCTCGTCGCCCGAGGACTTCCAGTATATCCGCAAGACCAGCTACGGCGCGGTCGACGGGGCGCTGGCCTATGTCGACGGCGCGCTCTACGGCGACAATTCGCTGGGCGCGCGCGAGCTACCGATGTGGCTGAGCACACAAGGGATCTGCATCGGCATGCCCGATATGACGATCCAGAATCTGACCCGCACCAAGTTCGGATTTACCGTAGGCAGTCAAGGCGCGGCGATCTTCATGCCCGGCCCTAACCGTTTTATCGCTAACAGCAATTCCTAGGAGAACCACCATGACCGCACGCTATTCAACCGGGCTACGCAACTTCACGCTCAAGTATGGCAGCCTGGATGACGCGCTGCGCAACGGCGTGATCACCATTTACTCGGGTGCCCAGCCATCTTCGGCTGACGCGGCCCCGACCGGCACGCCGCTGTGCGTGGTTTCGAACAACGCCGGGGCCGTCACCAGCGAGGTACTTGCGCAAGGTAGCGTGACCCTCACGGGCGGTGCGGGGGGCGCGCTCAATACGCTGACCGTGAACGGTGTCGATATCCTCGGCGGCGCCGTACCGTTCGACTCGACGCTCGCGCAGACCGCGATGGATATTGCCACGCAGATCAACGCGTTCAAGAGCAAGCCCGACTACTCAGCCGTCGCTGTCGGCGCCGTGGTCAACATCACCGCGATGCCGGGTAATGGCGCCTCGCCTAATGGCTTTGTGGTCGCGGGTACCACCACGACCCTGACCGCCACCACCGTGAATATGGCGGGCGGCGTCGCACCGGTCAACGGGCTGCTGTTTGGCGCACCGGCCGGCGGGGTACTGCCCAAGCTGCCGGCGCAGACCTGGAGTGGTATCAACCTTGCCACCGGTACCGCGGGCTGGTTCCGTCAGACTGGCAGCGTGGCCGACACTGGCGCGCTCGACTCGGCTGGGGTAGTCTTGCGCATGGACGGGGCAATCGCCAGTTCCGGCGCCGAGATGAACCTGAACTCGACGGCATTCACGGCCGGGGCTACCACCACGGTCGCAACCTCAACCGAGACGGCCCCGCCGCAATAAGATGACCAACGCTCTCGCTGTCACCCTGCCCGTACCCGCGCTTGCGATCATAGCGCTGGAGAGTGACACGACAGCGAACATCGGCGGGACCCTCAACATCACGTTGCCGGTCCCGCAGCTCGCGCTCACGATCGGCAACTCGGGCTCACTCGCCATCGCGCTCGAGCCGCCCGCAATCAGCATGGCGGGTACCACCGCCACGGTGGCGGCCATGCGTATCGGCATGCCGACGCCGGCGGTGGCGATGGTCGCCGACCTGGGCAACTTCGGCAGCATCGGTATCGCGCTGCCTGCACCACAGCCACAGCTCGCCTCACAGAATACCCTGGCGGTCACGCTCCCCACCCCGCGACTCACGCTCGTGGGTACGGCGGGCGTGATCGGGAATATGGCGCTGTATCCGCCCGCACTCGCAGCACAGCTGACGGGGCAGACGCAGTACGCGGGCGTGATGTCGATGATACCGGCCGCACCCAGCCCGCAGCTTACCGGCTATACGGGTCAAGTGCTCAACGCGGCAATCATGTTGCCGCGTCTTGCCCTGGCGATGGAAGGCGTCACTGGCACCATCGGCAACGTGGCGATCACGTTGCCGATGTGTCAGCTCAGCCTCAATGGTGGTGAGCGCATCGTCGGGCAGCTGCAGATCTCGTTGCCGCTGCTGTACGTGCAACTCAATGCCCAGGACACGAGCCCGGTACCAGTGGCGCAGCAGCACGGCGCGATCGTCATGCACACCGAGGCGCAAGCGCTTTCACAGTATGACAACTTCCCGTTCAACAGCTTCGCGCGGCTCGGCAATGTCTACCTCGGTGCCAGCGACGAAGGCGTGTTTGCGATCGGGGGCGACACCGACGACGGCGCGATCATCGCAGCGGCCGCGCGCGTGGGGATCAGTGACTTCGGTACCTCGTTGCTCAAGCGGGTAGACCGCGCCTATATCGGTTACCGCACGGATGGTAACTTGATCATGCGCGTCATCACCGACGAGGTGAACCAGCGTGACTATCTGGTCGAAGCCTCGGGTGCGAGTGGCTTGCATGGCAACCACGTACGCATCGGGCGCGGTCTGCGGGCGCGTTACTGGCAGTTCGAGATCCTCAACCAGAATGGCGCGGACTTCGAGTTGAATATGATCGAGCTGAAACCGACACGCCTGCATCGTCGTATCGGTGGCGGGGATGCCTGATTTCAACCCCCTACGCAAAGCCTATAGCGGCGATACCGAGACGGCGGCCGCACAGATCGGCACCGGGCGCACCCACCTCGATATCTTAAAGAACCAGATGCAGCTGGGCAACCAGCGCGCCGGCGTGCGCACCGTGCAGTTGCCCGATGGCACGACGATCCGAGTCAGCTCGATTTACGGCCAGGATCGCATCGATATCACGACGACCAGTGGTGGCCAAGCGCAAGTCAGCGCGCCCAGTCACTACGTGCCGCCCGAGCCGCCGCCGCCGCCCGTGCTGCCCTACATCGGCGCGGTGTGTGACTCGGGAAACCCGGCGTTCTGGCTGGATAATACGGTAGAGGGTACCGAGCAGAGCGGCACGGGGGCAGACGCACGCATCCTGAGCATACGCCCCTGCCCTGGCGACTTGGCGTTCACCACCGTAGCGGATTGCGGGCGCGCGGACTTCACCCGTGGGCGTCTCGAGTTGATCATGACCGTGCAGTTCTACGACCTGCATACGACGTTCACCGGCCAGCCGCACAACGGCATCACAGGCATCACCAGCACTGACACCTACAACACGTTCGATGGTAGCCAGTTCGTGATCAACTGGAACGACCGCATAGGGGTGCCGCTCTACGCGACCAGCGACAGCCTGCCGCTGCTCTATAAGGAAGTGCCGCCGCCGGCCAACGATCCTTATGACCTAACCGATGCGGCGGGCAATCCGGTGACCTTAATACCGGGCATGCAGATCCTGAAATGGTCACAGACCAGCGGCAATATGCCGATGCTGCCATTCACGATTGAGGGTGGCAAGCACCCCACGGCGCTGCGTAACGCGGTGCCGATCCAGGAGACCTTCACCATTATCGAGCAGCCGGTCCCTGGCTTCACGATCTGGCAGGGCGCTCCCGGCGGCTCGGAAGGCTGGCTATTTCAGGAATACTACCTGATGGGCTCGTACTATCAGGTGTTCAACCCTGAGTATTCGGCCAAGGGGGTCGCCACTGTGATGGACCTTGCGGGGGTTGCTACAGCGATACCGGTTTCGGTCACGGCACGGTATGATCGCTCGACCCCGCTGATTTTCATTCAAGCCAATGCCGGTGGCTCGATTGGACCGCCGACCGGGAACACGAAGGACGGTGTTTGGGCGCCCGGCGATGCGCCGCTCCTGCCCAATAGTAGCTGGAATCTCGTCGGCCCAACGCCGCCGGTGTACCCCGGCCCGAACGGATTCAACCAGAATTAGAGGATACAGCCATGTCGGATTTCCCTAGCCTCACCCCGCAGACCAACGGTGCGGACACCCTGGTCGATAAAGGCTTCGTCGCGGCGCAAGGGTATGCGCAAACGGCGTTTTCCGAGGCGCTGGGCTTCATCAGCGAGTTGGGGTCGGCGACCGCACAGCTCGCGGCACTCCCCTATGTCGATGGTACGCTAGGGCCCGTCAACGATGCGATCGTCGCCTACACCCCACCGGTGCTGCCCGACGCGCCCGGCGACCTCACGGTCAATATGCCGGCGGTCCCGCAAGACCCGACGCTGACGGCGGTAGCGATCCCTGACCTGGGCAGCGCGCCGCAGTTCACCGCGACCCTGCCGGTGCTCGATCTCGACCAGCCGGAACCGGCGCCGCTGACGGCCACGGTGCCGCTCGCGCCGACGCTGGCCGCGATCGTCGTGCCGTCTGACCCAAACATCGTGCTGCCCGAGGTGCCGAACCTGCTTGGCATCGAAGTGCCCTCGGCGCCGCTGCTGGCGATCCCGACCTTCACCGCAGTGACACCGCAGCACCCGCTTGCCGCCCAGTACAATTTCGCGTTCGCCGAGCCGACCTACCAGTCGCCGATGCTTACGGACCTGCGCAACATCTTGCAGACCTGGGTAGACGGGGCCGACACGGGCATCGCCCCGGCGGTCGAGCAACGCATCTGGGATGCGGCGCGCACGCGCGAATACTTCTCGCTGCAGCGAAAGCTGAAAGAATCGTTCCGGCAATTTGCGACCAAGGGCTTCACCAAGCCCCCTGGCGCCCTGGCGGCGGATCTTAACGCGTCGCTGCAGGACTCGCAGAGCACCCTGTCGGGCCTGTCGCGCGACATTAGCATCAAGCAGGCCGACCTCGAGCAGTCCAACCGGCGCTTCGCGTTCGAGCAGGTGTGGAAAGTCGAGGAAGGTTTGATCACCTACCAGAATCAGATCGCCCAGCGCGCGTTCGAGACGGCCAAATTCGTGCAGCAGGTGGCGATCGACATCTACCACGAGACAGTGGTGGCCTACGTGGCCGATATTCAGGCGTACTCGGCCCAGGTCGATCTGTACAAAGCGCAGATTCAGGCCGCATTGACCAACCTCGATGTGTATAAGGCGCAGCTCGAGGGGCAACGCCTGATCAGCGAGTTGAATGTGCAGACGATCCAGATTTACACGGCGCAGATCGATGCGGCCAAGGCACTCGTGGACATCTTCAAGACCACGGTGGATGCGGCCAACGTCAAGGCATCGATCAACAAGACGATAATCGATGCGTTTGCTTCCCAAGTCGGGGCCTACGCCGAGACGGTGCGCGCCAAGACCGCGGAATATGACGGTTACGCGACCCTGATCAATGCCCAGGTGGCCAAAGCGACCGTGTTCAAGACGCAAGCCGATGCCTACACCAGTCAGGTCACGGGCTTTCGCGCCACAGTCGACGCGGCGACCGCCCAGGCCAACTTGGCGTTGCGCATCGGCCAGGAAGTGCCGCTCGAGCTGTTCAAGGCGCGCACCGAGGTGTTCCGCGATCAGGTCACCGCCGAGACCTCGCGCGTGGATGCCGTCGCGCGTGTCTATGGCGCGCAAACCCAGGCGTACAGTGCCTCGGTGTCGGGCGAAGCCTCGCGTGTGAGCAGCGATGTGGCGATCTTTCGCGGCGATATCGACCTCGCGGTGGCGCAAGGCAACCTGCGTATCGAGGCGGCCAAGTCGAACGTCCAGGAGATGTTGCAGCAGATCACGCTGCTCGTCGAGTCGATCAAATCGGGCGGGCAGGTGGCCGCGCAGCTCGCCGCTGCCGCGCTGTCGTCAATAAATCTTAGCGCCCAGCTCGGTGACCATTATACTTTCAGCGATAGTAACTCGAATGCGACCTCGGCTTCGGTGAGCAGCTCGGCGGCGAACAACACCCAGACGTCGCAGCTTACGAGCACGAGCACGGGCAACAATACGAACACGAACTACAATTACAGCGTCTAGGAGCTGATATGGCCGATCTGACACAGACCCTTCCCGGCATTCCACCGGCTGTTTGGCAAGGGGGCCGCGCCGTGCCGGGTGCGATCCCGAACGTGCCGGCGCAGGTAGTACCGTCTATTCCGCCAGCAGTCTCGACGGCACTCCAGAATATCATTGGCCCTGGCGGCAATTTCGTGCCGCGCAATGCCCCGCCGGGTCAAGCGGGCGTGACGCAGGGTGGCGCGTTCACGCCCGCCGTCGTGCCTACTCCCCTTACTGTTGCCAACGCACCGGCACCGACAGCCAGCTTACCCGCGCCGGTTTTCGGGACAGCAGTACAGAATGCGCAGGCGTTACAGAGCGCGCAGGCGGGTAATCCGCTACCCTCGCTGAATACGCCGGTGAGCGCGGGCGCACCGTATTCGTTTAACACACCCGCCCCCGGTGCGACGGTTGCCGGTTTCACTCCGCAGCCCCTGCAGGTGACGAGCCCCGCGAACCCCGCACCCGTGTCGCCCACAGCGACCCTACCCGGCGCCACGGCGCTGGGCGGCGATGCCGTGCCGGTCTATCGTGGTATGCAGGGGCCGGGCTTCGCAGGCAGCGCCGCGGCAAACTCAGCGGCGGCCATTAAAGCAGGTTTTGACATGCAGACTCAGCGGTCAGAGGACGCAACGCGGGGCGCCGAGAATTATATCTCACAGGGCCACGGCATATTTGAGCAGGCGTCGCGGGCACGCGCCATCACGGGCATTTTAGGCGCGGTGTCCGGGCCGAATAATGTGGGTGCTACTGCGGGCAACGCCGCCGATGTGGTCAACCAAGGGCTCGTCTCGCAGGCGAACGAGGCGACGCAAGCGGGCGAGCAGCGTTATGCGACGCAAACTACCGCAGGCACCGCAGCAGCGCAGCTGGCACAGCAAGCCCAGCAGTTTGCTGCGACGCCGCGTGAGGTCTCGAGCGAGACACGCTACAACCCGGTGACGAGTCTGCCGATGGGCTCGACGACGCTGTTTGCTTTACCCGGCGGCGTAGGTGCAGGCGGCTTGGCCCAGGCGCCCCGCATGATCGGGTCGCCCCCCGCCGCGCCACCAGCAGGTTTTATCGTAGGCGCTAAAGCGACCCAAGCAGATGGGCATTATTCAGTCGGTGATGGGCGAGTCGCCACCATCCAAGGCGGCGTCGTAACTGGGATTCAATAACATGGCTCTACCCGCGCTGGATCTATCGCAGTTCGCCCCGGCGGCTGCGAACAACCCGTTGCCTGCAGCTACGCTTTCCCCGGCCACCCTGCCGGGATCGTCGACGCTACCGCAACTGGATCTATCGCAGTTCAGCGCCGCGCCACCCGCGCCGGCGGCACCCGATCGCAGCGGTATTGGGGAAGTCGCCACCGGCGCGGTGCGCGGGCTGGCGGTCGACCTGCCGCAGATCGCGGGTAAGGCGCTGCAGTTTGTCAGTCCTGATGGCAGCGCAGTCAATCAATTCGGTCAAGGGCTCGTGGATAACGCCACGATGCGTGGCCAGTCAGCAGGGCTCACGCTCAACCCGAGCCAACACGGCGGCGTAACGAACTTCCTCGCGCAAGGCGCCGAGGGGCTTACGAGCGCCTTAGCGATTCCTGCAGCGGTATCAGCGGGGGTGGCTGCTGCACCCGAAGTGGTTGCCGGCGCAGCTGGTGCGGCGGGGCTTGCCGCCGGCGGCTTGGTGTTCGGCGCCGCGAGTGGCCAGGATACGCTCGAGCAGGCGAAGGCCAAGGGCGTGTCGCCCGACGATGCCCGCACCGCCGCATGGCTCAACGCCGGCGCGACGGCCGCATCGCAAGTCGCGCTCGGCGCGGTAGGCGGCAAATTCCTCGGGCTGCTCGGCTCGGCCGCGGGCAAGGTCGTGGGTACCGATGGCGCGTCGCTCACCGGCCAGATCATGGACCAGCTCACCGGCCAGGATGGCATCGTCAAGCCGTTCCTCAAGTCGCTCCCTGGCGCCGCGGCCGAAGCGGTGGGGATTGGCGCGGCGCAGGCAGCCGCCACCGGCGAGATCAATCAGCAGTACGGCATTGACGACACCGGGCCGCTGCAAGCGGTCAAAGACTCGATCGTGCCGATGCTGGGCATGGCCGCAGCCGCCGCGCCGCTGGGCTTGGTGGGGCGCGCGCTGGCCGTGCGCAGTGCGGTACAACGTAGCGCGACGCTGGCGCACCCCGATACCGCGCCTGAGATCCGTAGTCAGCTCGCCGATCAGTACGCCACCGCCCTGGCCGCACCCGGCACGCCGGAAGCCCAGCAGGCGGCAGCAGCGTTTCGTACCAATGCCGAGAACGCGATTCAAGGCCAGCTCCCCCTCCCCGTCAATTCGGAGCTATTCAATGCCGGTACCATCCCCGCGCAGGGCGCTCCAGCTGAGATCAACCCGCAAGGTCAAGGTGAGATCTTTCCCGGTGCGCCTGCCCCAGTGGATAATAATGCGCCGCCGGTGGCTGAGCCAGTCGCACCGAGCGTAGACCCGAATCAGCGGGATCTGGGTCTGCCGGTGCCGCCGACGCCCGAGGAAATGGCTGCGCGCCAAGCGGATCTGGCCAACCTGCACGATCAGGTCAAGTCAGCGCTTACCAACGCGGGCATCACGCCGGACGATGTGATGTCGCAGGCGGACTTCGCGCAGACCGGACAGGGTCAGGGCTTGAAGGGTCAGGCGCTGACCGATGCCTATGATGCCTATACGAAAGATCCCGCGACGCAAGAAGCGGTGATGCGCAGCAACGCCGATAAGTATGAGACGCTCACGCAAGCCGCGCCCCCGACCACGCCCGACTATGTGACCAACACGCAGATGTCGGACGCGATGCAGGCCGCGCTTAAGCAGCATGGCGAGGATCAGGCGTTATCCCAATTGGCGGAACAGCCCGCAGCCGCATTGTATGGCGATGCGGCGTTGGCACGAGTTGCCGGTGCCGCGATCAATCGCCGTGCCGGTGAAGCCGAAGCCGCCGCAGCTGAGGCGGGCACGATCCAGCCCGACGCGAACGCGCCGAAAACGCAGGCTAATATCAGCGACGACCTGGACGCGGTGAATGCCGAGCAAGGTTTCAGCACGACGGGCTCGGCCAAGGCCGGGTTTGAACGGCGCCTGGGTGCGCTCGACCTGACCTCGCTGCCGGACCACCAGTCGCAGATCGACAAGCTCGAGGCCGCCGCAAAAGACGCGCCCCCGGCCACGCAAGAGCGTATGAACGCGTTGCTGGCGAAGTGGAAAGCCGAATTGCCGGCGCCGGAAGATGCCTTGGCGAATGCGCCTGACCAGTCCGTACTGGACGGCACGCACGGTGACACCCTCACCGACGAAACCGGTGCGCCGATCCCGGAAGGTGCGACGCTGGCTGATACGACCGGCGACCTGTATCCGCGCAACGAGTTTGGTCGCACAGCGCTGCAGGAGAACAGCCACTTTGCCAAGGCTACCGGGGCGGTGAACGGCGCCGCGGGCCACTACGCCAGCGCGCGGGTTAATATCGCCGCGGGTAAAGCCGCTACCGCCGGGGATCTGCCGGGTACCATCGCCGCGCTGGGGCGCAGCAAGAATGTTGTGATACAACGCATTGCCCAGTTGGCGCAGGGCTTGGCGGGGCACTCGATCAAGATTGACCCCGATGCGATGGAGCAGCAGCAGGTGCAGTCCAAGACCCAGAACGAGACCGCCAAGGCCGTGATCGGGCGGCTGGACGCGTTGCGCGCGATCAAGGCACGCTTTGAGGCGACCAAGATCGCGCCGGAAACGACGCGGGCCTACAGCAGCGACACGCCCGAGGCCTTCGCCAAGCGTGTGGGTAGCGACCAGCGTATGGCCGATATAAAGAACGGCGGCGTATTCCGGCAAGCCGTGCGCGACACCCCGGAATACGAGGCCAGCCACGATGCGGGCGGCGAGGGGTTGACGCACCAGAACCTCGACGCCAAGATCGCCCAGGTGGAAGGTTTTATCAATTCGGATGGGAATGACGAAGCCGCATGGCGCCGTGAAGCGGGCCGTACGCCGCATGACGTCACACGCGTAGCAGGCAGCTACGACTCGTCGACCAAGACGGTCACCGTGCGCAGCGATTACGACGCCAGGAATGAGCACGTGCTCGGCCATGAGCTGACCCACGCCTTGACAGTGAAGGCCATCGATGCCCCCACCGAAGCGCAGCGCCCCGTGGTAGCCAAGCTGCAAAAGCTGTTCGAGCACGTCAAGGCATCGCTGGGCGACGAGCATTACGGCACGACTTCGATCCATGAGTTCGTGGCTGAGGGGATGTCTAATCCGAAATTTCAGCGCGAGCTGCATGGGCTCAAGTACCAGAACAGCAGTGTCTGGTCACGCTTCACCCAGCACGTCGCGGATCTGCTGGGGATCAAGCACGGCACGGCGTTCACGGAGCTGTTGAACCTGCATGACGAGCTGCACAGTGAGGCCGATGCGCCGCAGGATCGTGCGCAACCCGGCGAGAATATCCACCCGGCCACCCCGGAAACCGGCGAGCCTTCGCCCGGCACTGCCCGCGTGCTCGACAGTATGCCGGGCAACTTGTCGATCCACGATCAGGTACAAGCCGCCGCGGATAAGATGCGTGCGGTGGCCGCCGAGCTGCGCGCGCGTCAGCAGAGTGGGGCACGCCTATCGGAACTCGAGCAGGATCGACTGGCCGATGCCCAGTGGCACGGCAAGGGCCTCGACGCGCTTAACAATCTGCCGGGTGGGCCGCCGGATAACGAACACACCCAGGCGCTGCTGGGCTTTGCCAAGGAAGCCGAAACACCGTACAAGAAGTCGCCGCTGCGGCTCTACAAGGAAGGCACCCCCGGCGAGCCGAACCCGGCCCTGCAGTCGGCAATCGCGCGCTCGAGCAACGTCAATGACACGCTGGACGTGATCGCCAAGAATAGCCGCGACCCTGAGGCCCGCGCGCTTGCCGCGAAGTACCAGGGCATGGGCCTGGACACCACGATCGAGCCGCAGCCCGAGCACCCGGCGGGTCCTGGCGTGGCGGGCGAGTTCGATCCGAACACCAACCATATCGACGTCTATCCGGCCGGGATGACAGAACACAACGTGTTGCACGAAGTCTCGCACGCCGCGACTTACGACGCCGTCGAGCAGGCGCAGACGATCGGCATGCCGCGCACGCAGCGCGAAGCGGAACTGAAACGCGGTTTGGGCGAACTCGAGGCCGTGCGCGCCTCGGCGGCCAGGATCGATCCGGCCCACTACGGGCTGAGTAACGTGCACGAGCTGATCGCTGAGGCGCGCAGCAACCCGGAATTTCAGGACTTCCTGCGCAACAACAGCGACGCGACGTCACCCAAGACGTTGTGGAATAAGTTCGTGGACGCCACGCGCAAGCTGCTAGGCCTGCCCGATAAGACCAACACGACCAACTTCCTGGACCGTACGTTGACCGCAAGTAACACTTTCGACAAGCCTGATTCGTCGACGGGATTTCCGCTCGCGCCCAAGAGCCCGGCCGAGACGCTGTTCAACAAGTCGCCTAGCGGCGCGGCCCAGGTTACCGACGACCGGATCTCGCGGCTCACGCAGATGGCGGATAAGTTTGGGCTCAAGTTGTCGATCGACCGCCTGAGGCTGTCGGCCTTTAAGAACCTGCTGGGCTGGAAGACGGTCGAGTACACCGCGGGGCGTGCCGATGCGAGCCCGCGCATGGTGGCCAATGGGGTCGCCGGCGCGATCCACGCTTACCTGAATGCGCACCATGTCATGGGGCTGGTCGCCCGGCATATCGAGGCACCCTTGAGCGACTATGCTGGGCGCCTGAAAACCCTGTTGCGTGGCGAAGGCAGCGCCGGTAAAGCGCGGGCGCTGAATGAGTGGATGTCAGCCATCGGCCTCGAGTCGAGTCGGATGGGGTCTGACTTCACCCGGAATCACACGGACAACACCGAGCCCAAGGCCGAAGGCGGTCTAGGTCTTGATATCCCGGCTAAGTACAAACCGGCGGTCGACGAGATCCACCGCGAATTCACCAAGCTGCGGCAAGCCAACCCGAAGGCCGCCCAGGCGCTAATCGACGGTGCGAAGCTGACCCGCAAATCGCTAATCGAGAATGTCTCGACGATCGTACGCACGCGCCTCGATAACGCAGCGGGTACGGCAACGCGGCTTTCGGCTGAGTTGAATCGCATGGCGCCCGATGATGCGTTGCGCGCCGCGCAAGAAGCGAAGGTGAACAACGCCAACCTGGAGAGCCTGCTGGCCCACACCCACGCTGAGGGACTGGACCTTGAGGACAAGTCATTGGTCAAAGAACGCGGCGTCGGCGTGGCGGGGTTCCACGACCGTGCCACTGCTGCGCTGGCGCAGCGCCTGGACGCCGCGTTTGCCGCCGCGCGCCAGCTGCCCGAAGGCAGCCCGCTGCGTGCCCAGCTTACCGAGTTTGAGAGCATGTACCGCGCGCAGTCGGCCGCGCCCTACTTCGCGCTGACCCGTAACGGCGGCCACTTCGTCTCGCTGCACTTCCGCAATATGGACGAAGCGACCCAGGCCAAGCTGCAGCAGGCTATGGTAGGCTCGGGTGCGATGCTGGGCGACCTCATGGGTGGTCAGACCCATGCGTTTATCCGGGTCAAGAACGCCGACCAATCGGTGGGCCTGCGCCGCAAGCTCGAGGCGGCCGGCGGCGGCAAGGTCTTCGGCGGTTCCAACGGCTTGCTGGCCGATAAGAATATGGTCAGCGCGGCCGGTACCAGTCAGGTGATGCGGGATCTGCTGGCCAACTTGCAGGATGCCGTCGATCAGAACCCTCACATCACGGGCGCAGCGGCCGACGAGATGAAAGCCACATTGACGCGGCAGGTGCTCTCGCTGCTGCCCGAGACCTCGTCGCGTTCGGCCAAGATGCAACGCACTGGGGTGGCCGGCTACAATGCCGACTTTCTGGGCAGCTTCGCCAAGTGGTCGCAGGGTGCGATCCAGAACACCTCGCAGATCTATGCGCAGCGCGCCTTCGATGGTGCGTTCAAGCAGATGGGGGATGCCGCGGCCAACACCGCCAAGACCAATGACACCGACCTGCAGAACCGTACCCAGATGATCGGCGACGAGCTGCGCACGCGTTACGCTAACGGCATGAAGCCGATGGACAACTCGGCGGTGAATCTGATCAACGCATTTGGCCACACGTTCTATCTGGCCATCTCGCCCGCCTACCTGATCCGCGCTATGGCGCAGCCTTTCCACCGTGCGATGCCCTATATCGGCTCGCGCTACGGCAACGTCAATGCCTCCAAGGAGATCGCTGGCGCGACCGGCACCGCGATCAAGATCATCGCCAACACGATCCGTATGAACAGCAAGGATGGCCTGCAAGGCTTGCTGCAGAACGGCATGAAGTTCGATAACCTCGGCCTGCCGGACTCGCACGTCACGTTCTTGCAAGAGCTGCACGATCGCGGCGAGCTGAATCTGGGGCAGGCCCGCCAGCTGCAGATGATGGACATGGGCGGCAGTCAGATCATGCAGAATCTGACCCGCATGGCCAGCATGACCGCGCAGTACGCTGAGATGGCAGGGCGCATCGTCACTGGGTTGGCAGCGTTCCGACTCGCCGAGAAAGGCTCGAGTAATGTCACGCAAGCCGGGCGCGCGGCGAACACCGAGTATGCGATCGGCGCCATCCACAACACGATGGATAACTTCGATCAGTACAACACGGCGCGACAGATCGGCAAGTATGGTTTTGCAGGTAAGGTCACACCGCTATTTACGGCCTTCATGAACTATGACCTACAAACCATGCAGCAGATCGCCCGCACGGTGCACGATGGTGTTTTTAACGTGGATCAGTCGGCAGCAGGTGTTCAGCGCTCAGCCGAAGCGAAGAAGGAGTTTGCGACCTTGTTCGCCACCACCGCGATGATCTCGGGGGCGATGGGGCTGCCGTTCGTCAACGCGTTCGCCGGGGTCTACAACTCGCTCAATAGCGCCTTTGGCAACCAGAATGACCCGAGCGACATTCGGATCGATGCCCAGCACTTCCTGGCGAACCTGTTTGGCCAGAACGGCGGCGATCTGGTAGCGCATGGCCTGGGGCACGTCTTGAACATGGACACCTCGACGTTCGGGCTGCAGGACTTGTTGCCGGGGTCCGAATTCCTCGCCAGCCGCCAGAAGCTCCAAGACCGCTTGGCGGACCAGTCCCAGCAGTTGATCGGTCCCGCGCTCAATGCCGGTGTGGATATCCTGACAGCCACCAACAAGATGCTCGATGGCCACTACGTGAAGGGCATCGAGCAGGCACTGCCTTCGGGGATTAAGCCCTACTTCAAGGCCGCCGATCTGGCGACCAATGGCTACACCAACAGCCAGGGCGATCCGTTGCCGGGCCCGGCGCCGAGTGGCTGGGCGATCGGGTTGCAGGCGGCGGGCTTCCGTACCGAGGCCAAGGCGGTGCGCGATGACAAACAGGAATTCGTGTCGGCCCAGGCCGAGAAGCTCGCCGACCGGCGTGCACTGATCGCCGATCGCTTTTACAAGGCCACGCAGCCCGGCAACCAGGGCGATATGCCGGGTGTGATGGCCGATGTCGCAGCCTACAACGCGGCGAACCCTACCCAGCCGATGCGCGATCTGGCTGGGGGCTTGCGCACCAAGATACAGGACTTGGCGTTGGGTAACGTGGCGGGTAGCGGGGTAGCCCTGAATCGTGGCCAGTTCGTCTCGATGCTGCCGAAGTTGCAATTTGGCCCCAGCCAGTGAGCCAGTGTGGTTTATCGTACCAATTAGTTGTACACTTCCGTAACTTCCCGTGGGGTGCTTGTGAGCTGTTGCGACCATAAAGATTACTGTGTCGGTGCCGGTGAGACATTCCACCCCACAATACGTTGGGGGCAATCGTTGCTCACGAGCGTACCTGTCACCGGGATCACCAACGCGACCCCAGCAGTGGTTACGGTGCCCGCGCATAACATGCCCCAGGGCTGGCCATGCGCGCTGATCGGCGTCGCCGGCATGATCCAAATTAACGCCCCCAAGTACCCGCCGCGTCCTAGTGACTACCAGCAGGGCAATGTGGTCGATGAAAATACGATCGCGCTCAACGGGGTCTCGAGCAACAATTTCAGCGCGTACCTATCGGGCGGCGACCTCGTCTACGCCACGCCGGTGCCGCTGGTGGGCATGGGTGCCCAGCTGACGATCTGGGACACGCCCGACAAGAACGACACGCCGCTCGTGACGCTCACGCTCGGCAGTGGCATCACGATCGACACCGACGCGTTCACGATCAGCCCGGTGCTACAGACCGCGGGCCTGCCCTGGACGCAAGGTTACTTCGATCTGGACATGACCGACGCGAGTGGCATCGTGACCCGGATCCTGACCGGCACCCTCGAAATCAACTGAGACCCCCCATGGCGCTTATCAACGTGTTGGTAGATGGCAAGATCGAACAACGTGACGAATCCGAACTCGTAAAGAGTACCGGTGGTCACGAGAATGACAATGAAGTCGCTACCTGGGTCGAGTATCGCTTCCCTGGCAGCGACGATATCGTACACCGCAGCGCACACGTAACGCTGAAACAGGTGTTTGCTGACGGCATGATTGCCGAGTTTCAATAACCTTCTGGGAGTAATGACATGGCTGCGAACGTTCAAGCAATGTGCACCAGTTTCAAACAGGACCTGCTGAACGGCTTGCACGCGTTCGGCACCACGGTCGTGCGTGCGGCGACCACCGCCGACTCGTTCAAGGCTGCGCTGTATCTGGCCGGTAGCTCGATCGGCGCCGCCACCACGGCCTACTCGGCGACCGGCGAAGTCTCGGGCACGGGCTACACGGCCGGTGGTGTGGCAGTCACGTTCGGTACCGCGCCCTCGACCTCGGGCACCTCGGCGATCGTCACCCCCTCGGCCTCGATCGTCTACACCGGCGTGACCCTGGCGACCTCGTTCGATACCGTGCTGATCTACAACAACTCGGCCGCTGGCAAGAACGCCGTGTCGGCCCACACGTTCGGCGCGCAGACCATCACGGCCGGCACGTTGACGCTGACGATGCCAACCAATGCGGTCGGCACCGCGCTGATCGAGATCGACTGAGATGGCTTGGCAAATCGCGGATCGGGTCAAGGAAACCACCACCTCTACAGGTACGGGGGCCTTGACGCTGGCTGGCGCAATCGCAGGCTACAACCCATTCAGCTCCATCATGGGCAACGGCGACACCTGTTTTTACGCCCTCTCCGCGGTGAATGCCGGCGGCGTGGCCACGGGTGCCTTTGAAATCGGCATCGGCACCTACGCGACCTCAGGCAACACGCTGACGCGTACCACGATTCTGGCGTCTTCGAACGCGGGCGCAGCGGTGTCGCTGGCGGCGGGCACCACCCAGGTGTGGATGGATGTACCGGCTTCGTACTTTAAGGGTCCGATTTTCAGCGCGTATCAAAGTTCGGCGCAGACCTTGGCCAGCGCTACGATCACGAAACTTTCGCTGCAGTCGAAGGCATTTGACCCGACCTCGGCATTCGACAACGTGACCAACTACCGGTTCCAGCCACTGCTGGCTGGGTATTATCAGGTTACGGGCGCATTTTTTAATGCCGGCACGGCCTGTGAGATGGTTGCGTATGTCTACAAGAATGGCGCGGTGTCTCAACGTGGCGCAGATTCGGGTGCATCCGCGTTTGGCGCCACTGTGAACGCGCTGGTATTTTTGAATGGCAGCACAGACTATATCGAGCTGTATGGCTTCATGGGCACCGGGCAGGCGCTGCTAACAGGGCCGTCCCTTACCTTCTTCCAGGCCGCTTTGGTTCGGGGAGCATACTGATGGACCTCTACCACCAGATTCTCCAGATTTACCCCGCGCTGACGCTGGCGGATTTTAGCCCGGACATCGGCACGATCGCCCTCCAAGACGATGGCGAGGGCCCGTACATCAAGTCCTGGACCAACACGTTGTATGCCCAACCCACCGCTGCGCAGTTAGCCGCGATCACCTAGGCGCGTCATGGCACTCGGCCTTGGTCCGGTCACATCGCAGGCCATCGCCGACAGCTTTCCGGCGAGCGGCTTCGTCACGCTTGGCCTGACGGGCAACAAGGGTACCAGCCACATCGGGTCGGTCGCGCCGTCCAGCACCGGGGTGATGGTGGTGGTCTTGACCTCGGGCACCTCGTGGACGGTACCGCCGAACGTCACTAACCTTGATCTGGTCGAGACCGTCGCGGCCGGGGCCGGGGGCGCCGCCGGTAATTTCACATCCAATTTCGGGGGCGGGGGCAGCGGGGGCTATCGTTCGGTGGCTAATCTCACCGTCACGCCTGGGCAAGTCATCCCGCTACAAATCGGTGTGGGTGGGGCGGGCGAGACGGCCAGCAGCGCCGCGACATCTGGCACCGCGACATGGTTTAACGGGACCACGTTAAGCGGCAGCTCGGTGGGGTCAGCGCCCGGACTCGCTAGTGTTGGCACGGCGGGGGGAGTTGGGGGCGCTTACGCATCAGGACAGCCCTCAGGGGGTGCAGGGCACTCGGGGGGCAACGGCGGTGCAGGCAGCGCGTCGCTCTCAGGCCCCGGTGGCGCGGGTAGTGCGACTTCGATTGCGATGGGCGGTAGCGGCTACGCGGGCAGTTCGACAACCGGCGGGACCGGTGGCAGCAATGGCAACTCGGGTGCGGGGGGCGCAGGCGGCACGAGCACTACGGCGGCAGCTGCGGGGGGATCTCTAGCGACTGGCGGTGGCGGCGGTGGCGGCGGTTATATTAGCGGCACCACGCTAGGTAACGGCGCGAATGGTGGCTTCCCCGGCGGTGGGGGCGGCGCCGGCTCGGGCAGTACGCACACCAATACCGGCGGCAATGGCGCGGGTGGCCAGATCACGGTCACCTATACGGTCAACACTACCGTAGCGATCGCGGGCAACAAAGGCACCGGTCACCTCGGCACGCTGGCGGATACCCGTACCCTGGCCCCTTCCGGCAATCACGGTACGGGGCACCTGGGTGCCGTCGCGGCAACGCTTACGCTGGCCCTCAACGGCAACCGTGGCACCGGGCGCACCGGCGTTTTGACAGCGAACCGCACGGCGCCCCTCACGGGTAACGCCGGGACCGGTCACATCGGGGGCGTGACCGAGTCGGCACCCCATGCCCTGGTCGGCAACGCCAGCACAGGCCACGCGGGCATCGCGCACCCTGGCCTCAGCCTGGGTTTAGCCGGCAACCATGCCACCGGGGGCGTGGGCTCAGTCGTTCGCCAGTCGCCCAACATGTTGGTCGGGAATGCCGCCACGGGCCACGCAGGCACGCCCACCACCGCGCATGCGCTCGGCTTGAGCGGCAACCACGCCACGGGCCACGTGGGCACCGTAGCCACCGGGAGTACCTTGACGCTCGCCCTCACCGGCAACCGCAGCACGGGTTCGGTCGGCCGGGTGACGGCTGCTGCCAACGACACGCTCAGTATCGCCGGCGTCGAGGGGCACGCGCGTCTGGGCTCGCTCACGGGTGCCCGCAGCCTCGCGCTTGCGGGCAACGCCGGCCACGCGCGACTTGGTCAGATCACGGGTACGGCAGCCCGCGCGCTAGGTCAAGTCCACGCGCAGGGCCGTGTCGGGGTATTGACCACAGCAGGGGGTGCCGAGCGCTTCACGCTAGGTGGTACCCTGGTGCGTATGCGCGATAGTGACACCCTGGCTTTGCCATCGCTCGAGCAGACCTACGTACAGCGAGGCTATTGATCATGAGCGCAACTTTCGATCCCGGTAACCTAGTCAATATCACGCTCAGTAATGGTGATATGACGGCTACGATGAACGAGTCGGATGGCAACTGGCGGTCGGCGTTCGCCACGTTACAGCAGACCACAGGCAAGCGTTATTTCGAAGTGGGAATCAATGCGCTGGCTGTAGGGCTATGCATCGGCCTCACCTATGTCAATACACAGGCCCTTCCGGTGGGCTTGTATTCGAGCAGTATCAGTGCGTTTAACCACATCGGCTCCAGCTCCGGTGTTATTCAAAACACCATTATCGGGAGTATCGGATCGCCCCCCTTTACGACGGGTGACCTTGTTGGCGTCGCGGTCGATCTCGATGCGCAGCTGATTTGGTTTTACAACCCGCAGGCGGCGCAGTGGAATGGGGATACCCTGGAGAATCAGAACCCGTCTACCGGGGCGGGTGGATTTTCGACGGCCGGCGTACAGTCCTCGCCGCCTAACCCCGGCGTCTCGCTGCTCGGCACCGGCGATGTGGTAACGATCAACATGGCGGGCCCGTTCCTACGGGTCGATTCGGGCTTCCTGGTCGGCGTGCCTGCTGGGTTCGATCCCTGGGATCCCGATGGCGGTGTATCGCTCTTGGTCAGTGGCAACACGGCCAGCGGTACAGTAGGCACGATGAGCATACCGAACAACAGTCTCACCCGCGCGGTAACCGGTAACCGGGCTGCCTCGCGGGTAGCAAATCTGTCCGTTGCGGGCGCAAGTCTCACCCTCGCTACGCACGGCAATACGGCCGCCGGACGCATTGGCCAACCCTCCGTATCCGGTGCGCCGATCGCAGTAGCACTTAGTGGTACCCATGCCACGGGGCGCATCGGTACCCCAAGCTCAGCACGGGCCGTCAAAGTTATCGGCAACGCTGGCACTAGCCGGCTCGGTACCGTCTCCAGCTCGCCCGTAACGAGCCGTGCGCTCAGTGGCAACCGCTCGAGTGGTCACCTGGGCAACGTGTCGGTGGTCAATGGCAACATCACGGTGGGGCTCGGCGGCAACCGCGGCGTGAGCCAGCTACGTAGCTTGGCGCAGCAGCGGGTGACCCATCTCACCGCACGCGCGGCGACGGCCGTGCTGGGTACCCTGGCACCCAACCTTGTCCAGCCGATCGGCGCGGCGCGCGCCACAGGACGGCTCGGTACGCTGGCGCTCAGCCGGCCCCTCGCGCTCACCGGACTAGCCAAGCCCACGCGGATCGGCACCTTAGCCTTTGTGCCGAGCACCGGCCTCAGCGGCAACGCCGCACACGGTCGTCTGGGTACGCCGGGCGCCGCGCCATCGGCCGCGCTCAGCCAAGTCACCGGGCGCACGCGTGCCGGCACGGTGCACCACACGCAGGGCGGCATGCTGGTCACGAACAAGGCACTCAGCCACCTCGGCACCCTGGTGGCCACCCGCGCCATGGGCATCGGTCAGGTACACGCGAGCACGCGGCTCGGCCGCCTGGGGGTACAGATCGCCCCGGTGTTGCAGGGTGTCCACAGCGCAGGACGTGTTGGCCAGATAACCCCGACCCGGATGCTGGCCGGGGTCCGTGGCACTGCGCGCGCGCGCAGCCCGCTGGTAGCGGTGACCGTGGGCCTCGCCGGGGTCCGTAGCACGTCTCGCGTAGGACGCCCGACCGTTGGGTCTCCTGGCGTACAGACAGTAATAACAACTCACGAAAGCAACTATCTGGCTATAATTACACCCAACTGATCCCTATGGACAACACCGTGGCCACTGTTAGCAACGAGGATCTACAGCGGCAGCTCGATCAGCAGGCCGAGCAGCTCGCTAAGCTGATCAAGATCGGGACCGACACGGCGTTGAATAACCAGTCGTTGCTCGAGCTACAGAAGCAGTTCGGTGTCTTTATCGACCGCTACAGCACCAACGATATCAAGCAGTGGGAAGCCGTGGGCACGGCGCAGGGCAGCGTGGACAAGCTGGCCTCGAAAATCATCGGCGGTGGCATCGTGCTCGGGATCTTCCAGACCTTTATGGTCGGGGCCATCTTCTGGGCCCTCAACGTGTTGAGTGCTGACCACACGATGCTGGCGGTACATGATCGGTTGCTCAATGACATTGGCGCCGAGGTACAGGTGATTAGGCACATCTCGGGAAACTAGCATGCGTGCGATCGTCGACATCAAGCAACTCCATAAGAAGTATTCGGTTTGGGCGCTGGCCCTGATCTTCGTGGTCTCCACTGCCGATGCCGCCGCCCCGCTCCTGCAACCGTGGGTACCGGCCTATGTCTATCCGCTCGTCATCGGCTTGCTCGCCGTCATTGGCGTGATCGTACGCGGTATCCGACAGGGGCCCCCTGATGCCGATCACGCGTCCGACTAATCGTACCCTCGCCTCGGTCGCCGGCGCCGGCACCGCGGCGCTGCTGCTGGGCACGGCGATCCATGCCGGCATCACGACCTCGCGCGAAGGGGTCACGCTCAGCCCGTTTGATGACGCGCTCGGTGGCCATGTGAAAACCGTCTGTTTCGGTGACACCGGCATCCCGATGCGCCGCTACACCTTACCCGAATGCAAGCAGCTGCTCGACACCCGCTTGGCCGGCTACGCGCTCGGCGTCAAGAATGCAACGCCAGGGTTCGACACGCTCACCGATGGCCAGAAGGCCGGGGCGATCGACTTCGCCTACAACGCGGGCTTGGCCACCTGGACCGCCTCGAGCATCCGTAACGGCTACGCGCGCAAGGATTTTCCGGCGGCTTGCCAACGCTTCATGCTCTATACCTACACCGACCACGGCAAGATCAATTGTGCCATCGCGGCCAACCACTGCGAAGGTATCCCCGCGCGCCGCATGGCTGAGCGCAATGCTTGTTTAGGAGAATGACATGACCTTGAAATTCTGGTTGATCGTGGGCGCGGTGCTGCTCACCCTGGCAACGGGTGCTGCAGGTGCGCACTGGGTCGATGTGAAAGACTATGGCCATAAGCTGGACTTGGCTGCGGTGGCGTTGGCCAACGAGAAAGATGCGCACCAACAGGACTTGCGTGAGGTGGCCAGTGCGGGCGCCACGGCCGCGGCCAACGCGCTGGACTATGAGAAGACGTTGCAGGACCAGATGGCCGCCGATGATACGAAACACCAACAGGAGCTACAAGATGCGAAAAATGCTAACGACGATCTCGCTCGCGCTGTCAGCGCTGGCACTAAACGGTTGCGCATCGCAGTCGCAGCCAATCAAGCCCACAGTGCTGACGGTAGCAACGGTGTGCCCGGTACCACCGCCGCCCCCGGCGTCGATTATGACACCGTCGATCTCGCTCCAGAAGCTCGACAGGCTTATTACGATCTCCGCGAATCCATCACCGACGACCAAGTGAAGATCGCCGCACTGCAGGACTATGCGCGCGCCTGCAGTGCGCCGCCTTCAAAATAGCTCGAGCTGGTCAGGGCACCACCAATTGCTCTTGGCGTTGTTGACCTTCGCCGGGAGTGCCCGCAGGTTGTAGTGGACGTGCAGGCCGCACACGTAGGGGTGGTTAAGCGGCACGATATGGTCGACGTCGTGTTGTTGCCCGGTCTGCCACGTCAGGCGTGCGGCATCATCATAGACGGCGCGGATCGCCCGCATATCGGCCCAAGGTGGTGTGGCCACAATGCGTTGCACGATCCACTTACGCTGCCAGGACTTCGGCAGGGCACTCGTGCCGAGCGTCAAGATGCGCTCACGCAGGCGCCGGCACGGGCGCGCACCGAACGAGCCGTTGCCACTACGCGGCCCAAGCGTCAGCTGTATCATCGTCTGTCTCCGTGGGGGGTTCGAAATACTCTTGCGGGCGCGCGGTGCCGTCCGCGTGGTACCAACAGCCGGGCGAGCCGCGCCGATGCGCGGGCATCGTCGCGCTGTAGTTGCTGGCCTTGACTTCGCCATAGACGCGACCGCTGCAGTCGCACTCGACGGCACAGCGGTCGCGGGCGCGGTCCTTGATCACCCGATACTTCGTGCCACCGCAGCCTATGCACTTCCTGGGCGGCTCGTAGTCATCCGGGTGCCTAGGGAACACATAGCGCAGCTTGCACTTCTCACGGCTGCAGCGCACGTTGTATCGCATTTATCGGGTTGCCGTTTGGTTAGGGGAAGTGGCACCGCGCGCCGTACCCTAAAATAGCTCGATAGGGGAAGTGGCACCCAGCAGTGCGTCCAGCACACGACGCGTGGTAGCCGGCGGCAGACCTAACCGGCCGAACGCCCGCAGCATATCGGCGTAGGCATCGGCGTCCACCGGTACATTGGCCATCCAATAGCGCAGCCTAACTTCGAGCTGCGTGTCGCGCGGCGGGTTAATCTCGGGGTTGCCCTTGACGGCATTCGGTGTGGCAGTCGCACCGCGGTACGGGGAGCACCGCCGGTCCCGTGATTCGACCGCTGCAACAGCCAAAGCGGCTATTTTGATGAAGCGACCACGAGGGTCTGTGAGCGGATTTTCCGACGACGGAACCATCTTGTTTAATTGTCGTGTGATGTAACGCGCGAAGTCATCGCTTGCGTACTTATCATCATGCTCGGGACCGCCCCACTGTGCGTCTTGTGCCATACGCTCGAGCGCTACTTCGGTATAAATTGCCGATGCCGAGATACTGACGGCTGGGGCGTTCGGCGTGAGTACACCATGGCTTTGACTTTTCGGCGCGGGATCGTACGTACCGCACGTGGGCTGGGCAGCGTCTTCGCCTATGGCGCGTATGCGCTGCTCGTGGGCAATCACCGACTCGTGCGGCTGCTTACCCAGGGGTGCTGTCTGCATGATCGTGGCCTTCGAGCCGGCCACCAGCCGATCGTCGACCAGCTTGGCGTAGCCCATGATGTCATGCCAGTTGTCGCTGTAGTTCGGGTCACCGTTCAAGATGCGTGCGATCTTGTCGGCGATCACCGACAGGGCTTGCTTCTGGTCATCGGCCAGTTTGCCCCAGCTCGCGGGCGATTCGCGCATAACCTCCTGCAGCCGCTGGGCGATCCGGGCGTGATCGGTGAAGGCGCCGTAGCGTTGGCCGCGCTCGGCCAGGGTTTCGTCGACTGTGCTCATGCTGTTTTTGCTCCTATGGATACAACGTTCGTGGGGGGTGCAACTTGGTGTAGGGGCGCCACATAGCCGCCCAATTTGGTTGAGTCGATACGCCAGCAGCGGCTCTGGCCATTACTGTAGACCGTGTCCGCGCCGAGCACCTTCTGGGCGTTGCGCTGCGTGATCACGCCGGCGCGCTCCAGGTCCCACTCGAGGGTCTTGAACGGGATACCCGCGTCGGCACAGAACTCCATGATCGCGCCACGTGCAATGTAGATCAGGTTGAAGTCCAGCTCGTGGCGCACCTGCAGCGCGTCGGTGTGGCGCACCACCACGTTGTCCAGGTTGGTCGAGGACTTGGCCGAGATGATCAGGGTGTTGCGCATATAGCCGTTGAGGAATTCGGTCAGCGTCTCGAGCGGCGTGTTGTTTGACTCCTTGATGGTCTCGCGGTGTCGTGTCAGGTGGGCGATCATCCACTCGAGGTCTTCCTCATAGGGCAGCTCGATCAGGCCCAGGGCCGAGGCGATCTGGGCTGCGGTGTAGCAGGCGGCCACGCAGGCGGACCAGAAGCGCTCGGCCGACGCGTTGCTCGAGTTCAAGAGCCGGTCGACCTTGGCCACGTTTTTGATGAAGCCCCGCTGCACGGCGGCGTAGTTCTCGGTCACGAACTTGGCGAACAGCGGACCCGCGTGGCCATAGTTGGCGTTCATCGAGCGGATGAACTCGTCGGCCACGATCTTCGCCTCGGTGCCGTTGTCGACGGACGCAAACTCGACGTTGATCATGCGCATCATGTGCGGATCCACGTCGCGGCCACTCGAGACCATCGCGCTGATATCGTCGGTGTTGGTGGTCATCAGGCCGATACAGGCCCAGCGATCGACCTTGCCCGACTGCTCGGCACCGGCCGTCATGCGGCGCTTACCCTCACCCTGGGAGAAGTTGAGCAGGAAGCGGCGCTTCTCATCGACGTCGCGCTCGGTCGTGTCGTCGAGCATGAATGGCAGGCTGTGGGTGGTACCGAGCGCACTGTACAAGGCGTTGACCGTTGCGCCCTCCTTGTTGCCATTGATCACCAGCGCGTCGGGCCGGCCCCACACCGAGCTGCACGCCTGCAAGCAGGTGGTCTTGCCGCGCCCGGACTTGCCCGAGGCCGCCATGATCACGCCACGGTGGCCGGTGTCGTTCATCTCGAAGATGATGGACCCGAATGAGGCGTACAGGAACATGCGGTGGCCGGCATAGTTCGGCCGGTTGTAGAACTGCATCGCCGCCTTCCAGCCCTCGAGCGTGCCGCCCGCCTTTAGGCCGTTCTTGGTGCTGTTCTTGATCGCTTCGTTCGGGTTGTGCAGCCGGGACGTGCTGTCAGCGAACAACACCTTGTCGGCTAATACAAAGGTCTTGTGGTCGTCGTGCCAGCCCAGGCGCTCGTAGAGTTTGTCGCGGCCATTGGCCTTGACTAGGCTTTGCAGGTAGGCGCTCATATACAGTTGTGTGCTCTTAACTTGTTCGCCGAGAAGGATCAAGCCCTTACTGAACAACAGCTTGATGAGTGCGCGCGAGTCGGCGAGTAACCCGAGCGGCACGTCGATATCGCGGATGGTGGTACCCAGGCCACGCTCAACCGGCAGGTGCATGCGCCACGTGCTGCGCTCATCGATATTGGCATCGACCTCGCTCTGGGTGCGCACCGCGAGCGGGTAAAGGTCATACGGGCAGATCACGTAACTGTCGAGCTGGCCTTCCTTGTTCTCATACTCCTGGATCACCGCGCCATCCGAAGCACGGCGCTTATAGCCGGTCGGCGGCTGCGGTAACTCGATCGAGGTGACGCCGGCATCGGTGGTGATCACGACGCGCGGTGCGGCGGCCTCGACGATGTGGCGCCCCAGCTGCGCCGGTGAGGTGATCTTGCCGTAGTGCGGACAGCTCTCACACAGCGCCGGGTTGAGCTGGTGGAAGTGCTCGCAAGTGGACGGCCCGGTGCTCCAGTTGTCCAGCTTGGCCTGGGTCGCGCTCATGCTAAAGTCGGGGTGCGCGTCCGAGATAAAGCGCGCGGCCAACTCGGCCTTGTCGCTGAATTTCACCAGCCCCAGGCCGGCACGCCACAGCTGCTCGCCGGTCGTGGCCCCGCGGTTACCCGCCTGCTGCTGCAGCTGCGCACAGTGGAACACGATGCGGTCAAAGTTCAGGGGCTCGCTCACGACCTCCAGGTTGGCTTGGTCACCCCAGATGTCGGCGGGGGCATCGCCTGGGATCGGCGCGGCCTTGACGGTCTTGCGCGGCCGCGCCGGCAGGCTCTCGCCGTAGGCGGCGGCGTGCGCATCGAGCTTGCGGGTGAAGTCGGTGAAGGTGATCGGGTTGGCGCACGACATGATCAAGCGCACTGCGGCGCCGCGCTTGTGGTTAAAGGTGCCGGGCAGACGCAGCACGCGCGCCTCATCGCTGGTGACGGACGGGTCAGCCTTCAACTGCTCACGCGCGCAGATGTTCTTGAAACGCTCGGCCTCGGCACGCCACAGCTTGGTGCTCACCGGGGTCACGAGCGGCCAGTAGATATGGTAGCCGCCGCCCGAGTCGACGATGGTGGGGCGCGGCAGGCCGAGCTTGATGCCAAAGTCGCGCAGCGCGGTGATCGCGGCGTCCTTACTGGCAAACTTGTTGGTGTTGGACGGATCGACATCGAGGTCCAGGAAGAACGACCGCATCAGCATCGCGTTCTCCTGGGTGCGGCTCACCCATTCGCCCTTGGCGTCCCGGTACCGCTCGCGCTCATATGATGCCAGCGCGAAGTAGGCCGCTTTGCCTTCGAACGCCGCGTGGTTTAGGGTCTCGATCGCACCGTCAATGGTACGGTGGGGGACATTTTTGAAGTGCCCCTGGCGGTCGATCACGCCGGTGATGATATAGCCCGTGTCAGGCAAAACGGATTCGATAAATTGCCGCGCGCTCATACGATGTCCCTAGGGTCCAGCCAATTGTATCGGCCCGTAGGCCGTGGTCTTATACCGGGATCGAACCGGATCGGGGCTGCGGCTTGTGCTTCAAAACGAGTGCATAGGTGGCGGTCGTGCGTCCAGTGATGGTGCCTTGCAGTGGCAGGTCACGGGCACGCTTGGCTTTGCGCAGCGTCGTGATCAGGCGCTCGAGCTTGAGAATCTTGTCGGGCTGGGCGAGCGGCGCCGTCTGACCGTACATCCAGCGATACACGGTGGGCTTGGACACGCTGAGCAGCTTTGAGATCGCTTCGATCGGGACGTTGCCGTCGATGGCCAGCTCGGCCAGGATCGGGCCCAGGGCGTCGGGGTCGGCGGCGCGAGCTGCGGCGATTTGGTCGCGGCGCTCACTGGTAATGATGCGTCCCATGGGGATACTCCTGGAGGTGGGGAGACGGGGCACCGCGTGTGGCCGATGCCCCTGGGTGTAACTTTACGGCGCGTCGTGCCACTCGTCTAGCAGCGTCGACAGCGCGGCCGGGGTACCGGTCTCGGCCGGCACATTGACGGCCGCCGCAGCTGCTGCCGGCTTGGCGTCGACCACTTCGGCCGGGGCTGCCCGCGCTACCACAACTTCTTTCGCTGCGGGGGCGAGAACCGCAGCATCACCGTCTTCCTCGAGCGCGGCCATCTGGGCCAGCAGCGCGGCTTTCTTGGCCGCCTTGGCGTCGAGGATCGCTTGCGCGGCCGCCGCGGCCGCATCGGCTTCAGCCTTGGCTTTCTTGGCCGCCGCTGCGGTAGCCTTCTTGGCGTTGGCCGCAGCGATCTGTGCCTCGGCGGCTGCCACGTCGGCGTCATCCACATCGGCGGTACCCTTGGCCACGGTGCTGCCTGCGTCAGCGGCGCGCGACGGGATCGACGGCTTGCCGGTCAGGCCATCGTTATCGGGCGAGCCCGTCAAGATCTTGGCGATCTCGTCGGTCGAGTCGGCGATACGTTGCTTGGCGGTCAACATGTCGTCAGGGCTGAGCCAGCCGCCGGCTTTGAACAACAGCTTGGGGTACGCCGTATTATTGTCGAACTTGACACGGGTTTGCACGGCGGCGGTGTGCTTGGCCCCGCGTTGACGCAACATCTCCAGGTACTGATCCCAGGCATACCAGCCCTCGGCTTCGTTGGCTTGGTTGGTCGCGTCCCACACCGAGGTCTGCGCCAAGCGCAACAGCAGCGCCGGATGAGTGCCGATCAGCTTGCCGGGCGGCACGATCGCCACACGCTTGAACGGCGCGCAGGCTGCGGACTTCGACGGCTTGCCATCGGTGGAGATCTTGGAACCCTTGACCGAGAACTCGCAGCTCGCGCAGGTCGTCGCGCAGGGTTCTTTCACGTCCGCGTCAGGCGTCACGCCGTCGGCCGAGTAACACATCGGCGCGCTGTTTTTGCCTTCCTCATAGGCGCCGGGGTAGTAGGCGCGCGAGCGGCCCTTGTTGTGGTCGAGCACCACCACCTCGATGATGGCCACATCCTCGCGGTCACCCTCGGCGTTGATGCGGGTCTGTTTGGTTTCCTCGCCGTCGACGATCAGGCGCCAGATCTTGCCACGGTAGGACATCGTGTTGATACTGACGCGCGAGGCGATGTTGGATTCTTCGCCCCACACGCTGGCCAAGTGCGCCGGCACGCCGGTCGAGCCGGCTTCAAATGGGATAAGTTCGTTGGACATGGGGTTCACCTAAGTGGGGCTGATTAAACCGGCCGGGACCGGACTGATACTTTACCTGCAAGTATTACAAAGCAGGAACTATTTACAGAACGTCCGACTCCTGACCCGTCGCAAAGTCACCGCACAACGGCGTGTCAGGTACCAATTCCTCGACCGTCTGTAGCCGCGGCGCAACAGCCGGTTCGGCCATGCCGAGTTTTTTATAGATCGCGCGCAGGTGCAAGGCTTGGCTGATCGCGTCATCCAAGGCGTTGTGATGCATACCCTTGCGCACCAGCTTGACCGCATCGGCGCCGGGCAGACCCTTGACTGTGCGGTAGCACTTTTCGTTGTAGAACTTCCACGGCACCAGCTTGCCGCACGCCTTGTAGGCGGCCTCGAGCAGGCCCACATCAAAGCGTGCGCTGTTGCCCCAGATCAGGTCGGGGCGGTCGCCTAGCCAATCGGTGAACGCATCGAGCGCGAGCGGCAGCGCGCACGCACGTTCATCCACCAGATGTGACTGGGCGTCCTTGGACTGCTGCATCCACCACAGAATCGTCGCGGCGCTCGGGCGCAGCCCCAGCTCGATGTTGCTCTCGAGCAGCACCGGTTGGTAAAACGGCTCCATGGCTTTCATGTCGTCGTGCATCTCGAAGCGACACGCGCCGATCGCGGTGATCGGGCTGTACGGGTCGGTGCCCATCGTCTCGAGATCGAGCATGATATGAACGGCATGTTCGGGGGGTTGGTGATACTGGGACATTTGTTTCTCCTTGGGGGGTTTTACTTCTCACTCGCCTTGCGCACGCGCATGACGTTCTCACGGAAAATATTCAGGCCAGGGGGCGCCTCACCGTGGATCTTGATGTAGTCCTCGATGCGCTCCGACGCCACACGTTGGGCAAAGAATCCGTAGCGATCGCCATCCGCCGGCAGGGCGTCGAGGAACGCCGTAAAGGCCGTACTGTCCGCGATGCTGATGCGCTTGGTCTCGGCCATATAGGTCGTGCCATACGTGGTCTGAAAGCCCGTCACGCCAGCGGCCAGCGCATCACGCAACATGATGTTCTCGCAGTGCTCCATGATCTGATCGAGGCCCGCGGTCTGTACCTCGAACGCCTTCTTGGCCACGCTTTTTGCGTTGCGCGCTTGGATGTATAGCTTGACCTTGTTCTCGGTGCTCATGGCCGGAATCGAGGTCAGGAATTTCTCGAGCCGTTCGGCTTCCTTACGTTCGGCCTCGCTAGCGTAGACGACTTCGGGGGTAGACATTTCGTACCTCGTTCTTAGTAACAGGTGTAACTATAGTATCGAGAACGCCAGATACTAGCAAGGGGTTACGAGAAATAAACAACACCGTCCTTGATCTCGTCGATCTTGCCGCTATAGGTGCGCATGTGCTTGTCCGCGAGCTGCAGGGTCACGATGAAGTCACCGCCCACTACCGGTGCGGGGCCCGCTACGCGATCGACTTCGCCCTTGATTTTGGCGCGGCCGTTATTGAATACATATTTCATGACTGCAGTTCCTTGAGGTAGAGAGACAGGATGTTTTCTTGGGTCTCGGCGCGGCCGGCGACCATCGCGTAAATGCCTTGCTCGAGTGCATTGGCCACGATCCGCAGGATGCTCATCTTGCGCTTCTGGCCAGGGCGGTTGATACGGTCCAGCACCTGCAGCGTTTCCTCATTCGAGTAGATCGGCGCGTACAGGATCACCATGTCGGCCTGCGTCAGGTTCAGGCCGTGCGCCATGACCTTGGGGTGGCACACCAGCTCGGTGAGGTTGTCGTCATCGCGGAAGTCTTCGAAGATCCGGTCGCGGTCGCGCTTGCTCACGTCGCCATTGACGATCTCCACACGCCGACCATCGCCCCGGTGGTCATGCCACGCCTGCACTTCATTCTTGAGCACGCTGACGATGCCTTTGAATGGCACAATGATCAGCACCTTGGCGCTTGATTCTTCGATACCCTCGAGCAACACCTTAAGGCGCGGCCCGTGGTCGAGCATGATGTACTGGCCGGTGGCCGTATCCTTGACCGCCCCGCAGAGGATCTGGCGCAGCTTGCTGACCTTGTCGGCCGCGTTCACCGCGCTGATCTGCATCGATCCGGCCTCGGCCACCAAGTTATTTTTCATCGCCGTGTAGGCGGCCTTCTGCTCCGCGGACAGCTCGCAGGCGCGGTTACTGTACGTGATCGGCGGCAGCGTCAGACACTCGGACTTCTTGAACCGGATCGCCGGCTGCATCGCATCGAACGCGATCTGGTGACTGCCGGGCTTGGGTACCCACTTGTACGTGGACACCTGATTCATCGTCAGCTTCTTGAACTGCGAGAAGTAGTCGGGCACGCGGCTCTTGTCCACCAGCCGCGCGAGCGCCCAGGCGTCCGTTGGCGCGTTCGGGCAGGGCGTACCGGTGAGTAGCCACAACTTCTTGTTGCGCGCGACTTGCTCGAGCACCTTGTACTGATCAGTCTGCGCGTTGCGATAGGCGCTGGCCTCATCCACCACCACCAGATCGATGTCCAGGCGCTTGATCAACTCCTTGGACAGGATCTTCAGGCCGTCGTGGTTGATGATGTAGAAGTCGACCTCGCGTGATAGTAGTTCGCGGCGTTTATCGGCACTGGGCTTGTGCAGCACCAGCGCGGTGCGGTGCATGCACACGTCGAAGATCTCGTTCATCCACACTTGATCGAGCGTCGACAGCTTGGCCACGATCAGCACGCGCTTGACCTTGCCCAGCGTCATCAGGTAGTCGATGGCCCATAGGGTCGCGGACGTCTTGGCGGTACCCTGTTCGTTGAGCACGAAGCAGCGCTTGTGCATCGTGAGGAAATCGGACGTGGCGTACTGGTGATCGAACACGGTCTCGAAGCGCGCCGGCCGTGGCCAGTCGTAGTAGTAGCGGATCGGGCTCGGTGCCTTGATGCCCATGTTGCGCAGCACCTTGACGACTTCCAGGTTGTGCGGCACGGCCAAGTTGTGGCCCTCGTACTCGAGCGCCTTGGTGTGGTGCGGGAACACATCACACAACTGCTTGTAGGATATCGGCCCGAGCTTGAGTAGCAGGGAACGGCTTGGCGTATGAGCGATCATGAGTGTAGGGTTAAGTGCGCTTGCAATTGCTCGGCAGTAAAGGCGCCGAGCATCTTTAAATATTCTTCGAGGGTACGCAGATCGTCATCGCACGACACTGCAAATACAAAACCCCCCGCCTGTTCCATTTCATCCATGGTGATACGCTGACGTGGTGTCGGCTTCTTGCCGGGCGCCTTCGTCTCCACTGCAAAGAAATATCCCTTAGCACAGGCAATAAAGTCCAGCGTTGGTGCCCCCATACCATTCATCACCGGCATGTGGTAGTAGACGCCGTACTTCCTGAACAACTTCTTGACCAACTCCTTGATCTTGCCTTCGGCCGTGGTCATGTTTGCCCCAGTCTAACTTCGATTGTATCCAAGAGTGACGGCCTAATATCTACCCAGGCGATGGCCATCTCGGGCGTAGGTAGCCCGTTGATTTGCATCACCTTACCGATGTTATAACCTAATGGGTCGGACGGGCTCGCACCTTGCACCACGGCAAAACCCACCTGTAGATCAAAATTGTAGATGCCCTCGCAGTACCGCGAGCGCACCGGGCGCCAACCTTCCAGCACTAACGTAGCTATGCGCTGCTCGTGGGTCATAGCTCATGCACCCCGCGCTGTATGTACCTGAGAATAGTGTGCATCGTCTTATCGTCGATGCTGCGCCACGCTATATCGTCTCGGGGCGCCGCCTTCCCGATCGCCGTGACGTCGCCGATCGGGATGCCCCAGTAGACGATTGGGTCCATGAGATCAATGTGGATGTGCACGCCGAACCCGAGCTGTCTTTCCTCATGGTAGATGCCCAGTACGCCGCAGGACTGGACCGGCTGCCAACCCTTGAGCACCAGCGTGGCGTCGAGTACGGTACGGGTCATCGCCGCTTGCCTCTGCCAAAATATTCGCAGGTGTCCACGGCGCAGTGCTTGATACACAGCCCGGTGGGGTTGGCCTCGAACACGCCGAGGTGGAACGCATCGCGGTACTTGGTCAGCTTGGGGATCAGCTCGGCCCACAGGTCAGCGATCTGGTGCCGGTAGAACGTCTCGGTATCGATCAGGTCACCGAACTTGAGCCAATAGAATGTGGCCTTGACCGTCTGGATCTCGGGGTGATGATAGAACACCAACAGCGCGAAAATGATCAGCTGCTGCATGTCTTTCTTCTGCTTGCCGGTCTTGTGGTCATCCACCAAGGCCAGCGTGCCGTCGAGCGTGAGCACGTCGATGATGCCGCGCCCCCATACCGTCTTACCCAGGAAGTCACACGGCTGCAACTGGCGATCTATCGCGTACTCGCACTCCACCAACGTCTTGCCAGGGCGCCCACAGAACTGCAGTAGGTAGTCCTCGAAGGGGTGCATGTCTTCGGGTAACTCGAGCACCGCGCCAGCCGTACTCCAATGGCCGATGAACTTCTCAGCCTGCTTGTGGAAGTAGTCACCCCATGCCGACTGCGGGTTCTTCTGGTCTTGGAAGTTGCGCAGCACTTTAATTTCTTCGTACTGCCGGCCACACGTGGCAAAGCCGATCAGCGAGCTATGCGACCAGGGAAGCGGAGTACTCACTTCATACTCCCGTCAGGCTTGCGTGGGTAGCTGCGATTCTTCGCTGCTGGGATAGCTCTAAGATTCTTCGGGTCAAGCCCCTTGCCGCCCTTAGATAGAGGCTTGATATGGTCGACGTCCTTGCCATCGTGCGGCTTAACCAGCCCGAGCTTGGTCTCGATGCGGCGGGCCTTGTTGCGCGTGGCCTTGTTGGCATCGTCGCCACGCGCGTGCGCGGTCTTTTCTTCTTCTTTGTAATTGCGTTTGTAGCCGGGGGTGCTAGGCATGGTCTACTCCTTCAAGCAGCGCGGCCGTGTCTCAGTCAGGTCGTAGACCCGCTTGATCATGCCGAGATGGAAATTGGTATCGTAGTACGTGTCGGTGTCGTTACGCAGCGTGGCCGTGTGCGCGACACCGTCATAGGCCATGACCTCAAAGGCGAAGTCGGCCTTGAGCTTGGCCACCAGATACAACGCCACGATCAGGCCGCAGCGGTTTCGGGCAGTTCTTCTTTCACCACCCGATACCCGTACAGGTCCAGCGAAGCTTGATCGATCTTGCGCTCGAATGGTACCCCGGTCTCGCCTTGCAACGTGGCGACCATGGTTTCCTTGTTCAGTTTGAGCATCCGAAATTTCGGACCCTTACGCGTCGAGGAGATAAAAAATGCGATTGCCATGATGGCTCCTTCTTATGTGTGGCGGGGGGTACGCGCCCTGTGTGAGCGGCGCGGCCATACTACTTACTGGTTACAGCAACGCCTTGGCTTTGCCGACCAAGTTGCGGAACATCGTGCCCAGATCGCCGCCCCACTTGACGGCTTCGGCTTCGATCTCATCGAGCACGCTGGAGACCGCCGCGGCCTGCGTGACAGGCGCCGCATCGCTGGTGACCGAGGCGTCTGCCAGGGCCGCTTGATCGGCCTCGAGCTTGGCCTGGGCTGCAGCCAGCGCCTCGCTGTCACTGTCCAACTTGGCCTGCAGCGCGGCCAGCTGGGCGTGAGCCTGATCGTGCGCGGCTTGCACGTTGGCAAACTCGGCCACGTCGGACTCGTGTTGCGCCTGGGCGGCAGCCAGGGCGGCACGGTCTTCCGCGAGCGGATCCACCGGGATCAAGGCCGCGCCGGCGGCGTCACCCGCCACACTGCCCGCCGGGGCGAGACTAGCAGCGTTGCCATTCAGCTCGGTATTCACTTCGCCGGTCGGGCTCGTGGTCGTCTCCTTGGCGCCGCTGCCGATCGAGTCGGGTGCGGCCGGGGCGGCCACGGTCTCGGTCGTCGGCTCCGTCACGGGCTGCGCAACGTTCTCCGGGGTGGGGGTGGCCACGGGTGCCGGATCGGCCGGGGTGGTTGCTACGGGTTCTGCTTGCGGATCGCTCATGACTACTCCAGAATACAAACACGTTGTGGGATAACCTACGGGTGTTACGGTCCTACTTCTTCGCCGTGTCGATGGCCTTGCGGGCGCGGTTGACGATGGCAAAATCTTCCTGGCAAACAGCTTGTCCGTTGACGTCAAAGCCTGTTGCCAGTTGGCTTCGTGCGAGACCGTACAGACGCTCGGTAACCGCTAGTATATCGACACCGGGCGGCGTGGTGAAACTATTTTCAGTGGTATTTTTGGTCATTCTATAAGCTCGATTGTGGTGTGTTGGTGGCGCATGAACAGGTCGGCAAGTTCGAAGGCGTCGCGGACTTGCTCGGTCGGCGTACGCAGCGGCCACGCGGGCGTTTGCATCAGTCCCTTGGCCAACTCGATGGCTACGTACAGTCTAGCGCTCATGCCGGATTGTGGATACTGTATGATCTCGCGCCGAGCGTCGAGGCTGACCGGGCACGGGAATGCCGGGCTAGAGTTGTCGAATGGCATCATTGCTTGGCATCTCCATAACGTCTGTGAAAGCCCCCCTCACAGTTGAGGGGCAGGCTGTGAGCCCAGTCAGGCGGCGTCCGGAAAGATTTCATCAAGATGTCGAGCACGTAACTGCCATACCACGCGTGCGTGACGAAGACGCCCTCATCGTGTACCGAGTGTGCCCAGCGCGCGATGCCGCGCGTCAGCTTGGCGGCTTCCAGGCACTGGTTAAACACCACGATGCGCGCCAAGCACTGGATCACATTCTCGATCAGTTTGCTGCCGTAGATGTGCTCGCGCGCTTTGCCGTTCCAAAACGTCCACTCGCCATCGAAGTAGCCATTGTTGGCCTCGCGTTCTCCCTTGCTAAACGTCTTGTAGTTCAGCTCGGGGAACAGGATCTGCAGGCCGCCCGGCATCACGAGGCCATCCTTGCAGGTCTTGACGACCCCCTGATAGTCGAGCGGCACGCCGATCTGGCCCGCGGCGATCGCCTTGAGCACCTCGTCGCCGCGCTTCCACAGCTTGCGCACCTGCGGGTGGGTGTCGCGGTAGATCGTCACCACACGGGTACCGAATTCCTTGGTCAGCACGAGCGGCTTGCCGTCCGGTCCCTTCGCCTGCCCGCGTACCGAGATCACGAATTTGTCGACCCCCATGCCGAACCCCAGTCCGAGCTTGCAATTATGTACAATAACCGGCCCAGCACCACTCATGACCGTGAACCGATTCTTTGGCCCGCACGAGAGCAAGTCGTAGACTGGCAATTTCCGCCGACATGGTATTAACGCGTCGTTTGTTTCGGGCATTCTCGGCGCGAGTAATGAACCGGATATTGCCGGGTTCGTAGTTACCGTCGGTTTCTTCTCGATCCATATCGAGCTTGGGGTCATCCCAACCAGCGCAGGTTTGTACGTACTGTAAGAATGCGGCCCGATCAACTCGCCATTGCTGGCATACCGAAATACCCCTGCCGCCATAGCTCGCATACCCTGCGTCGTTCGGGTTATGACATCGTGTAATCGCTGCGCTAAGCCGATTGAGAAGCCGAGTGCGATGCGCTGTATCAGGCAACACATCGTTGTATTGCCAGTAACGCTTCTTTGCGGCTGCTTCATTACCGCAGGGGGCGCACCGTCGACTACAGAAAGACTTGATGGAACTGGTATCGACGGTGTACTCCGGTCGCCCGCAGCCACACTGCACGATGACGGCGCCGACGCCACCTCGGATGCCGCGTATATATCCAGTGACGGTAAGCTGGCCGCAGCGAAAGCCAATGCCTGGGAGTGGAGATTTGCGTCGCCTTCCAGATATTGCGCCTCCTTCCATTGCGTCCCGCACCACACGAGGTGATCCGGCGTCAACCAAAGCCCTGAGAGCGAGAGCGTTTGCTTCAAACCGTTCGGCGAGAGTCCTGAGTGTCGTTGCCATGCGTCACCGTCCCATATCAAGTCTGTAATACCTACCTGTTCGATCGGTACCCACCCGCGGCCAGTGAGTACCGGCGTACCTTCGGCCACGCATACCTTGCCCATCTGGCGCTCGTCGGGGTGCGTCGCCTTGGTGATCACGCACTCGTAGATATAGCCCGCGATCACGCAGTACATATCGGGGCCGGTACCGGCATCGGCCTTGCGGTAGACCTCGACCATGTCTTCCTGGCCCGCCAGCCAGTCGAGCATACGCGCCTCGATGGTTGACGAATCGCACACCACGACCACGTGGCCTGCCGGGGCGCGTACCGCGCGGCGCAATGCCGGGCGACCCAGCTTGACCTCATCCTTGCTCGCGCGCTTCATCGACTGCCAGTTGAACTTATCACCGCCGCTCAGACGGTGTGTGCCCGACGCGCCAGCCACCTTGAGGTACACGGTAGCGGGGCCACGGCGCGACATCGCCACGAGCCGATTAGCGCCCTTCTCGGCGATCGTGGTCTTGTTCTTGAGCCGGGCTTCGACCAGCACCTGCACGCGTTCATCCGGGTGTTCCTGCAGCGCCTGCATGCCGTGGTCAGTCTTGGCAAACGCATACACCAACATCTTGTCGCGCTCGCGTTCCTCGGGGGGCTTCTTCAACCACGATGGGCTGACCTTCATGGGTGGGTCGATGCCCAGTGCGATCAGCTCCTGGGCGAACTTGGCGTTGCTCATCAGATCTTTCTTCTGCACACCGGCCTCGAGCATCAACGCCATTTTCTCGGCGGCGATCGTCCCGGCATATTGCTCCAGCATCTCGATGTCCATATCGAACACCGGCTCGGTGAACATGCGGATGATCTGGTCATAGATCTGCAGCTCGCTACGCCCGAAGCGCGGCATCATGCGCAGCGCCAAGTCGTAGCACAGGTCGCTGTCGTTGCAGCAGTATTGGCCATACCGCTCAAGCTGTTGTGGCGTGAAGTCGGCATAGTGCATGTCCTTGGCCAGCAACACCTCGCCACCCTTCTCGCCGATCCCGTACCGCTCAGCCAGCTTGGCCAGCGACAGCCGGCCATTGGCGCCGTGCAGCGCGCGAGCCATGCCAAGAGTATCGAGCCACACGGCGGGGCGTATGTCGTAACGGTGGCTGAGGATCAGGCCATCGAAGTGGGCGTGGTGGGCGAGCACCGCGCGCTTCTCCAGATGCAGGTCGACCAGCTGGCGCTGCACATCGTCGCGCGGTACCCACCAGGACTTCCCCCCGTTGATCTTGAAGCCGCACAGGATCGTCTCAAAGCGCGCATCCCGCACGTATTCCTCCGTGGTCAGCTTGGTGAGCGTGTAGTCCGCACCGTAGTACGACTCAAAATCAAGCGTGACGATGTCCATTAGATTAGCCTCGCGCCGGCCGTGTTACGACGACCATCTGATAGTGTCCCATCGCCAGCGGCTCCAGGGGACGTGTCTCGATCGTCAGCACGATCCCAGCTTCGGCCGCGCAGGCGATCAAGGCGTAGGCGGCGGCCCGAACATCCGCCTCGTCGAGCGTGCCCAGTGCCTGCACCAAGCCGCCCGTAAACTTTTCTTCGCCGGCCTTCATTGCGGTGTCTCCGTGCTCGGCGCGTTCGGCGCGATACCGCCCTGGGCCACCAGCTCCCTGAGCGCGTCGCCGGCTTTCTGGGCGTCGAAGTTAGACGCATACATCGCGCCGCTCGGGCCGTAGATGATCAGCGTGAACGCGAGCATGCTGCCGCTCGTGTTGCGGATCGCTTCGTTGAGCGCGCCGACCAGACCGGGCAAGTCATTGATCAGCTTGGCCACCTTCTCGGGGCTGATCGGCTCGGGCGAAGTGGGCTGAGGCTTGGGGGTTCTGTTGCGTGTGGACATGTGTCGCTCCTGTGGTGAGAGGCTAGTTTGAACGGTACCCGGAATAGTTGCAAGCCCGTTATGGCGCTACAACCGTGCAGACAAACTTTCCACCACACCAGACCCCCACATGCCGCCCGCGATCACAGCCGGCCCTGTGCAGTACGTTCATGATCTGTGATATCGACACATCCAATGCGCTGATACGGACCATCAGCTCGCTACCCTCGTGGGTAAGTTCCACCTTGGTTTGCTCGCGCAGGTTCAGGCCGATATGGTCGCCCAGGTTGACCACGCGCGTCTCGGTGCGGATCACGCGTTGGTTGACTTCTTTAAGCAGCAATTCCAACTTGTCCAACTGATGCGTTTCGACCGTTTCGGTGCCCACGATGTCTCTCCTAGTAAATTAGTATTGCGTCCAGTCACGCCGGCAGATCTCTTTGGCGATCGGCCAGAACAAGCCTTCCATTTCCTGCCAAGTGCACTCGCGGGTCAAGACGACACTGAACGCATTGAGGTCGATCGGCGATCTATAGCTAACAGAACCCATCCCGCGACCGGTCAGTGTGCTGCTCATAAACATCGTGCCTAGCTCGGGGTGATGTATCGCCCTTATATGCAGCGTCCACCCTTGCAGCGTCAGGTGCGCCACCACATCGTCTTCATTCATCGTAGCGCGGTTCATGATAAATGGCATAGCTCACCTCGAGCACTACTATCACGCTTCATGGGAATGCTCCAGGATCGCGTCGTAGAGCGCGTAGAAAATTTCGTCACTCCACAGCCACATGTCGAAGGGTTCGCGGGGGGTATTCGACTCAGACATCCTCGCGGTCTTCACGCCCTTGGTCGCGCGATTCCTAAACGTATAGTAGACATCGCGTCCGTTGACCGCGCCGCCGGTCCCATAATCAACAGGCCGCCAGCCGCGCAACGTCAGGTCCGCCTCGGCCATCGCACGTGTCATCCGTGTGCCGTTTAACATGCGATGCATCTTGATCTCCTTGAGCAGGCGCCAGAACAAGGCGTTGCTTAGATCAGCCCAGGCACATCCATGGACTTCTCGCGCTAGGACTGGCCCGTTTTGGATAACGCCGTCGTCGGTACGAAAACGTACCACTCGCGTTGCACTATGTATCACCCCAGGGCCACACCACCAGAACGATGTGGTATGGACGCGACACGCTTCCCAGCCATGCGGGAACAACGTCGCTTGCTCGCGGTACCGTGCCTCGCGTGATTTATCAATCGACATGGTTGAGCGTCTCCGCGTAGTCGTAGAACAACTTCACGGCGGCGTCGGGTACGGCGTGCCACTCGATCGGCGCGAACCCCACATCGTGCTTCATCACAGCCGTCCTGTAAGTCCACCCTGTGTTAGGGTCCGCACTGACGAAGCGCTCAACTTGTACGTGCCACCCGCTGGCGCAAGCCATAATGTAGTCATCTAGTTCGCCGGGTCGTAGCCGACTAGGGGTATCGTTGCACCGTGCTTGCCACCCCGGCAACGTGAGGTGGGCGCGCATCTGGTCAGTGGTCATTGGCCTATTCAACATAGATCGTTTCGCCGAACGGCGCCTCACCGTCCTGCATGATGTTGGCCCACACCACCGGGTACTCAGGGGCGCTATGCGGGAACGAGCCATACAGGTCGGTCAGGATGATGCACACGTCAGGGATCACACCGTCATCCTCAAGTGCTTTGAAGATCGGCTCGAACGCCGTGCCGCCGCCACCACGCGGATGCGTCACCACGTCCAGCTCGCCAGCCTCGATCACCTCACCCTTGTACACCGCCGCGTCGAAGTAGTAGACGTGCACGCGCCGTGGCCGCGCCTCAGCAAGTATGCCGTTCAAGTGCCCCGCGAAGTTGGCCTGACTGGCCGCGTCGTAGCAGCTGCCCGAGGCGTCGATGAACAGTGCCACATCGCCTAGCGCCTCGCTCAAGTGCAGCGGCGAGAACACCCCGTGCGTCTTGAGCGTGCGGCGATTGAGCCGCGCCCAGTTGTATTCCGAGATGGCCAGCGACTGCATGTAACGATGCAGGTGGTTGAACCAGGGCTCGCGCGCAGCCTTGTAGACGTCGACGGTACCGGCCTCGATGCCGGCGGGCAGCTGGCCCATCGCGCGGGCATTGGCAATCGCGCGGCCCACTAGCTTCTTGACCTCGGCCTCGTGCGCCTCGATTTGCTCAGGCGTGCCCTGTGTGGGCAACACGTCCATCTGGTCGGGATGGATGAACTGCTTGTTCGGGTTGGCCTTCTTCTCTTTCATCAGATCGGCATAGATCGCCTCGGCGAGCCACCCGTCATATTTCATGTCACATAGCCAGCTCTCACCGATCGTGAACTTGTTGTTCTTGAGCATGGTGTTGACGGCGTGGTCGCACGCAGCGTTCCAGATCTCCGGGTCACGGGTACCCATGCGGGAACCGTGCAGCAAGATCTTGTGGGCCATCTCATGCACCAGCGCAGTGAGCTGCAGGTCGAGGTTAAGCGACGCCCAGAACTTGGTGTTGATCCACAGACTGCGGCCATCGGTGGCCAGGGTCGGCACCTGGGGGCTATCTTCTTTCACGCCCATCGAGTAGAAGATCTCGGTCCAAAACGGGTGCCGTACAGTGAGGCGCACGGCTGCCGCCGCGGCGCAGTTGGTTACGTTGCTCATACATTTCTCCTAGCGAATAAGTTCTAAAAATTCTTGAATGAGACTATTATCCAGCGCATCCCAGGTTGTGTCATCAACCGTTTCCCAGGCTACGGGTGGGTATTCACACATGCCCCCTTCTACGCGCCTGCCTACGCGCCCGATGCCCCAGGTCGATAGATTATCCCAAGCCAAGGTTCGGTCCCCCATTACCGCACCGGGTTCCATCACCCGCCAATCGTGACGCCCTGGATGCACGTGAAGGTATCTGCACTCAAGGCCTAGCAATACCAGCAATGCAGCTTTAGGGTGCATCGACTTCTCCGTGAGAGACATCTGGTCGCACCAACCAGATGTCTCGCCCCAAATTACCGGCCTGCCAGCAGCGCGGTCAGCTCGGTGTTGGCGATCCACTTCGCATATGCCGGGGTGCCGGCCAGATTGAAGCCACGGCGCTTGGCGATGTTGCGCAGGATGGCTACCTGCAACTCGAGCGGGAACCGCTCACCGAACGCCTTGACCTGATCGAGCTGCTGCTCCGTGCAACGCAGTGCCACGATCATGCACAGCTGGTACCGCTCGTCGAGCGCGTCGGGGATGTCCACCGTGGTCGGGTTGGCCATGATGTCAGCGAACGAGACGAGCGCGTTGAGCTGGCCCTTGAACGTGTCGTAGGCGGTACCCACGCCACTGCCCACGTTGCCGGTGATCTCGGCCAGGGTGAGCTTGGTCTTGAGCTTGTCGGCCACGTACTCCTTGCGCGAGATCCGATCCCAGCTACGCATGTTGGCCCAGATACCGCGCTTGCCTTCTTCGCTGGTCTGGTCGCGCCCGTTGTTCTGCTGGACCTGTGCGCTACGCCGTGCCGCCGATGCACTGGTCTCGAACACGTCATCGTAATTGTCGATCAAGGCCACGTGCTCCTTGAAAAACAACTGGACGTGTGGGTGCCATGCGTGCTTGCTGGCGAACTCCATGTTGTCGGTGGCATCGGTGTACGCCTCATGCTGCTCGAAGCGTGAGAGGAACGCGCGGCCTTGCTGCTGCACGCCTGACTTGTCTTCGAGCCGGTTGCCGTCCGCGATCACCATGACACCCTTGGGTTTGCGCAGCGAGCCGCTCATGTCCTCGCCGTTGATGTACTTCTGCAACAGCTTGACCACGGACGGGTCGGCGTTAGGCAACTCGCCAAAGAACACCACACCCACCGCATCGGCGTCGGCCGGGTTGTATGCGTTGGGCAGCGCCTGATTGTTGAACATCTCCAGCAGGTGCGTCTCGTAGTTCGGCGCACTCGCTTGGATGTCCATCGGCGACATCGTCGGCGCGTAGAACAGCCAGCTGCGAAACGTCGGGATCTTCTTCTGCATCTGCTCGGTGAATTCAACGATCAACGAGGTCTTGCCGATGGCCGGCTTGCCTGCGATGTAGGTGTTGATACCCGCCAAGTAGTTGAGCGTCAGGACAGGGATGAGTTCTTTCAATTTGATGGTCATGCTAGGTCTCCAAACAAGTGGTAGGTGGTTAAGTGAACTTCTACAACAAGCTATAGTTTAAAGGCTATCCAGGAATAGTTGCAAGGTATTGTCGGTGAGCCTCGCCCAATCGCTATCAGGAAATGCACCCCACTCAGCCGGTACATAAGCCGAGGGGTCTGCGGATTTTGCGATTGACCAAGCAAGACCAACACTAGACTTAACGTAGTACAGCATGGGCGCGGATTGTACTGGCCGCGCCATGATGCGTAGATGGTGCGCGTTGATACAGCACGGCACACACCCATGCAACGCCAGCAGTACGGCGGTAGGGTGCATTACAGAGACTCCAAAAATTCGGCGAGCGTCTCGTCATCGAGCGTATCCCAGCAATGGTCGCCGATCATGTCCCACTCTACTGGGACGTACACGTCGATGGTCGATGCAGGTTTTACATACCACGTCGTATCGTCCGAGTATGGCTTGCCGTCAAAGTTGAGATAGAGAATGGGGCAATTGTTGGCGATGCACGCCGGCCCTACCCGCAACTCGGTGAAAAAAAATACGTACGGCACACATCCATGCAGCGCGAGTAACGCAGCAGTGGGATGCATCACACCATCAGCCCGAGCATGTCACTGAACAACGCGACGGCGTCATCGTCAACTTGCGGCGCACCAACTACTATCACGGCGCGCTCGTCGTCACAGACATGCCCGCGGAAGCGTCGAGCCAGGGCGCGAGCATCGGCGATCGCCGCGTCCCGCACGCCGGGGCTCTTGCGCAGGTCCGCGAGATCGTACTGGCTCAGCTGGCGCGCGTCCGAGGTGAGCTGGGCGAGATCGGGATCGTTCGTCAAGTTCAAGGCCGGCATGACGGCGACCATATCGGCCACGTTGCCCAGCAGGCTATCGTTAAACTTCTTGATATCTTTCTTGCCGAACGCCTCAAGCGTATCAGCCATCTTGGTGACGACCCCATACAGCCGGTCATACGCCTCGCTCATGGCGTCGCCGATACGCGCCTCGCTGGTAGCATGCGCCTCGCTCACGAGCCGCTCAACTTCTTCGGGAGGGATCCCCTCGACCACGCGCAGGTCTTCGCTCTGTGGCATCACCTGCACCTCGACCGAGAAGTTAAACTTGCTACGCACCTCGGCCAGGGTCGGATAGTCCATAGGGTTAAACATGTTGTTCAGTGTGAACTTGGCCTTCTCGATTTCTTGAGCGTAGGCCTTGGCCAGTTCCTCGACCAGATCGTTACCGACCCGGATGCGATCGGTACACTCGCTCATGAAATCGAGATGCCGTGCCACGCCGCCGATGCGCCAGCCGCTATCGTCCCACGGCAACGTGCTGGCATAGCAGAACGAGCGAAAACTCGTGGCCCACTTGGCCACGGCATCCAACTCCCGCGAGTCAGGCAGCAGCTGCTTGTGCACGTTGGCCGCGCCGTCGACGGCGCCGGCATCGGCGTTGACCTTGGCGGACGCCGCCTTGTCTTTCTTACGGGCCGTCCACACCGACAACGAGGGACGGTACAGCAGGGTAGCGTTACGGATACTAGCCATGATTTTTCTCCTAGCGAATGTTGATCGGACTAGCGAAGCGGGTCCGTCGAGTGGGGTAGATAGTGTACGACAATTGGTTGCGCCAACCGAATGTCTTACTTCTTGTTCAAGTACAGCAAGCCGCCAGCGATCAGCACAAACACAACCATGCTTGCCGCGCCTGAGCCGGCAGCCTTGGCCATGACAACCAAGCCCGTGACCGTGGCGCACGACGCGGCGACGGCGATGAAGGCAATCAGGAAAAGGGTCTTAAACGTTTTCATTTTGCGACTCCAGTTGACGTACTCACTTAGTTACATCTGACACTATCTTACCGCACTCGCCGCAGTTGTGGCAACAGCTTGGCCAGGTAACTCACCATCGGCGCAGTGGAAACAGTAACGCAGGCACACCAGGGCGTACTTGTTGTTTGCCGCTCGCGGATACTTGGCCAAGTCCGTCGCCAGATACACCTCACCGGCGGCTACCGGGTTCAAGCATGGCCCGAAGCGGCCCTTGAAATCGCAGAGAAAAGGCTTGCGCGCCTTTGCCCAATGACCTCGGCCACGGGTGACAAACCATTCAGCACGCTTCATAATCATCCCATGCCGTCAGGCGTCTAATAACCAGATACCAAGCCGTTTCGTAGCCCATCCAATGGCCGGGGAAATTTGGCGGCTGTGACAGACCGAAAACGTTCATAACGTACCCCCCACGTATTGCCACACACGTCTGACCAAGTTCGATTTGCGCCGTCACTTCGTCTTCGGTGAGGATGCGGTCGACGACCTCGTATATACATCGAGCGCCAGGCGTATATCTGAATTGCCGAGTCTTTACCACAGGCTCAGATCGTTTCATCGTCGTCTCCTCGTTCTGGTATGCGGTTGCTTACCGAACGGATCACCAAGTGCCAGGTCATATTGTAGCGATCCTGCATCTTGGCGAGGTCGTTAGGGCGCCAGTACACCGCCTCGCCTTGGCCGCCGCGCGGGCCATCCTTGCCTAGCTGCACCACACTGCCGGTAGGGTGCGCGAGTATGCGATGCGCTTGCGCCTGCTCCAGCGTCACCGGCTCGCGCCGAATCAGCAGATAGGCGTTATCCGTCCAGCGATGCGTACGGCTCGACATCAGCGACTCGACCCACTTGGCCAGCACTCTACGATTCTTGGTCATGGGTTTCTCCAGAACGACCTGCCGCCTTCATCCTCGCCAGCTGCACGCTCGCCAATCACCAGGTACCACTCTGATGAGCATTCGCCCCAGCGGCCAGGGAATTCCGGTTCGCGCGATGGGGTGAATAGGTCGATGCGCGGACCGTATGACCGGCGTGACTCGGTCACGACTATTGCTTTGTGCCCGAGCAAGATATGCGCCATGACCTGATTCTCAGTGACCGGCTCGGCTGCGGTGATATACACCGTTTTGCTCCATGGACCGGTCATAAACTCGCGCGTTTTCATACCCCCTCCACGATCGCGTGCCACGTCACATGCGACCACAGGATTTCGAACGACGGGCCGAACTGGTGATCGAAGACCGCGACCACACAGCCATCCTCCAGCGCAACGAGCCGGCCACCCAGCTGTACGTGCGCCTCAGCCTGATCGAACGGCATCGCGGCACGCATGACACGGTACGGCTTAGGCCAGCCGTACCGTGTCATGCGTGTCGCCACGATCATCTGATCGGGTGGGGGTGCATAAAATCGCTCGTCGGCTGTCACATGACCTCCACACCGCCCGACTGCCAGGGGCGCATGATGTAATCGAAGTGCAAGCCCGCGGCAGTCTGCGCACGAATCACCGGGAACGGCCAGCTGATACCGTAGCTGTTGATCGTCCACTCCCAGTCAAAGAGCTGGAACGTATCAAGGTGCTTGATGATATGCCCGGCCCACGAGTTGCCGGCCTCTATCTCACGCACGAACTGGGTCTTGCGCAACTCACCATTGTTCAAGAACAGCTTGGCACGCCAGAACGCTTTGCCCTTCTCGATGTGCTCAGCGGTGAGCTGGAATGGGCCACCTTCCATCAGCGCGCAGCACTCGGCGTAGGCATCGATGCCATTGCGGTCCGCGTTGAACGGGTTCCAGCGGCGCTTGAGCGCGGCGATCTCGGCCTCGGTGATCACGCTGCCAGCGCGCAGCTCAGCCGCGTCGAGCAGTAGCTTGGCGATAGAACGGGTCATCATTTTCTCCTAACAAGTGAACAAGACAATTGGTTGATGCAACCACATGTCACACTACTATCACGCTTTGCGTGAGGATCTGCTGCCGAGCCGCGGCTTGAAACGCTGTGAGGATCTCGTTCGCGCGGAACAGGCTCGTCGCAGGCAGGTCGCCCAGCGTGCCATGCAAGCCCCACAGGTACACGGTCTTGCCTTGGTGGGTGCCGTCGAAACGGCGCGCGATCTCGCCGCGCATATACATATTGGACAGACGCATGGTCAGGCTATTACATAGGCCCGCACCTATCGTCAGACGCATGGGCGTGCTGCGTGACGGGCCGTGTTCCTTGAACCAGTCCAATATGTGTTGCGCTGCGACCTTATCCTTTTTGTGCATGGTAGATGCTCCCGTCCCGGTGAAATAAATAGTCGTTCGCCTCGATGCTCTCGATCACCTGAGCCTCGCTGGTTTGATAGGCGTATTCCTCGTGCAGCTGCTTGCGCATCCAGGCGCCGAAGCGATTCGCCAGACTATCAAGAGCGTCGCGGTCATTATCCTCGCACGGCTCCCCGTCACTACCCGAGCCGTCATCGAGATCGATGTAGAAACTGGGGCTACGCGAACCTACAGTGCGAATCAAGGCTGTCGCTGTAGGCCACTTAAGCGCGAGCCCCATCATACCGGCACCGATCGCGTGCAGCTCAGCGTCTTGCGGGGCATACTCGGTGAGCTTGGCCAAGTCGACGCGCTCGGCTTTCCAGCCGCCCACGAACACACAGTAACCACCTGGGCCCGTGTCCCACGCGAACTTACCTTCGACCTCGAAGCCCAGGAACCCCGCAATCGTGCGCCAATCGTCATCCATATCAGGCGACCAGTCGGACGCGGTGAGGTCGGCGTACACACTGACCGCACGCTGGCGAGCCTTCGCATCCAGCTCGTCGAGCTTGTAGACCATGATCGTTATAGGTACTGGGCTCATGTTAGTGGCCTCACAAGATGTTGGGGTACGGTGTAACCGTGGGTGTGGCGCGAGCAGACATACAGCAGCGTACCCAGCACCAGCAGGTAAGCCACCTTGCAGCCGCGCGGGTACCGGCGGCACAAGTCCATGATCACCCAATCAAGCGTGATCAAGAAGCATGTCACGGGGCCGAACTGCGCGCGCAGCTGGCGCCGCACGTTGCGGCGATACATGGCGCGAATATCCCGCTCGCACTTGGCGATCAGCTTGTCGTGTTCACGCTTCATCGGGCTCACCATCATCCTTAAGCTCGCATTCGCTGGCCAGATATTCGATACCTTCCTCGTCTACCACGATCATGATACCCACGTCGTTCGTGACGGTCTTTTGGTCATCCCAGTACGGCTCGGTTTCACCCGCGTACACCGGCTCTAGCTTGCCATCGCTACCTTGCACCCAGCCATTGACCGTGGCGCGTGCCGGGATCTTCTCCAACGTGCCCACGATCAGTACGCCGTCTTTCGTATAGAGTTGCTTCATGCTTCCACCTCGTTCGGTTGCACGGTTACGTCACCGCATGCGATCCACAAGATGCGGGTCAGGTTGGCGTCGTGATCGGCCAGCTCGGTCGCGTCCCATGTGCCGAACTCTTTCAACACCAGCCGCACGGCATCGGGCTTGAGCTTGGCGAGCATGGCCTTGATGCGGGCCGTCTTGCGCAGCTCAAGTACGTCGGTCTCGCACTGGCCCGAGTGATAGCCGCGCTTGGCTTCGCGCATGGTCAGCTGGAATTCGATGCGGCCACAGCTGCTGGAGTACCAGAAGAATTTTCTCATTTGGCACCACGTAGGCTTCTGATGCCGTCTATCAGCTGGCCGCAAAAGCCAGTGGGAGTGGCGATATCCATCGCACGGTGCGTGACCTGCTGACCCGACTCGGTACCGTCGAGGTGCAGAACCGGCTCGTACTTGGCTTGCGTGAGCCTGCCGCGCAGACGGGTTGCACGGGCCTTGAGCGCCCTCACGCGCATGTCGGCATTCTGTAGCTCATCCTCGGCCTTGAGCAGCGCCAGCTCGGTGCTGTGCAGCTCGTTGCCTATCCACTTATTGATGTTGACTCTAAACATTTTGAAAATCTCCTAGCAAGTGTGGACCGGCCGAATGACCGGGCCTGTTTGAGACATCTGGTCGCTGCGACCAATTGTCTTAGGTGCCTAGCAAACTGCGGACGTAACGGCGCAGCGATGCGTTACCACGCAGCCGCACCTCGCAGACGATCGGATCCCAGCCGGCACGCCGGCCAAAGAACGGGTCCGCCGGTCCGACCTGTACGGTGCGGCAGCCTGACGAAGTGGGGGATTCGACCCGATCGTAGTGGCCACAGCTCACCGCCGCGCCGACACGCAGGTGCATACGCATGGCGCGGGTGAGCGACCGATAATAGTCCTCGGTCACACCGATACAAGCCAGCGCCTGCGCGCGGCGATCCTCGTCGATAAGCACGGTCAAGTGCTCGATCCAGAACTGATTGTCTGGGCCGCCTGCGTCGCTGCACGGTGTGACGCGCCATGCCTCGGCGTAGTCATACCGTGCATTGTCGAGGTTGTAGAACATGCCGCCGTGCTCGATGCTCACGTCACCGTGGTAGTGCCAACGGGGCTTTTTCATGGTACGTCTCCTAACAAGTGTCCTACTGGGTTTGAGACAGTTGGTCGCTGCAACCGAATGTCTTAGGCGCGATGCAATTCGGACTCAGCCGGCCACAATTCAGGCGTGCACCACTCGGCGGCATTGCTCGGGGTGATATAGAACGACTGGCGCAAGCCGTGTTTGACGGGCAACTTGAAGTCCCCCGGTCGCGTGATCCACGTCTGACAGAGCCCTGTGATGCGGCACCGGACCGGCGTGCCATCGGCGTTCTTTGCAGACATATGCCACAGTTCACCACGATGCGTTTGTGCGATTTGCTTGGTTATCACGTTATCTTCTCCTAGCAAGTGTGGACCGGCCGAATGACCGGGCCTGTTTGAGACATCTGGTCGCTGCGACCAATTGTCCCGGATCTACTTAGTTACTACACAACAAGTTATCAGTATGACGATACAGGCGAATAGCCGCAACTAGGCCAGTTCGAGCGCGTCAAGTTCGGCTAAGATGCGCGCACGCTCGGCGGCACGGTCTAATGGCGGGGTTGGTGCGATGACGCGCCTGGGCGCAAGTGCGGGGGTTGTGTCGGTTGGTGCGGCCTGTGCGCCATCGTCAAGACACTCGTGGCCGCGCTCATCGATATACAGGTTGGCGTTACGCAAGCCAGCTGTGGGCTTACCCGGACCCTTCCAATAGCCTCTCAGGCGGAAATACTCATCAGCCATCGGTCGCGCCTCGGTTATATCGTTCACATGGTGCCGCCGATAGTCTACCGTCGCTTTCTTGAGCCAGTTGCGAATTGCTAGGTGCGTCTTCGCTATGCCGATATGCCCGCTATCCACCATGGCACGCACGGCACGCATGACAGCAGGCGGAGTGTGACGCGGGTTATGGCCCTTGACCAACCATTCGACGGGGGCTATTAGGGTGCCTTGCGCGTCACGAATGACACAGAACCCGGCGGCCGCCTGAGTAAAACCCTGCATATCGGGGCACTCGGCACCTAGCGCCACGTGGAAATAGGATTCGACCGTGTATTGCTTGCGCGCATAGCGTCGGTTTTTCGACCTGCAGGCACCACAATAGCGCACTCGGTTGGCAGTCAAATTGGTGTAGCGCGCGGTATGCGTGCCCCCGCAGTCACAGTCTAACAACCATTGCGCCTTACCTTGCGCGTCATTCTCGACTCGCTCACGAGCCACTAAGCCACCAAACCGTTTCCCTTGGATATCTACCGGAACCATGTTTTAACCCCCGTTTAATTTGTGTAGTCTGTCTGCTAGCGCACCAACTCGACACAGTCTACATTGATTTACGTCAACAGACTACGTCCAATACACACGGTCTAACTTGATTCACGACAACAGACTACAGATTAAAGTGTGTAGACCGTATGTTATGAATTTAGTTAGACCGTCGCGTTTTTCCACGAAAAGCGGCCGAAAAGCGGTCCAAAAAAGCAGGTTTGATCACGGTCTAACACAATTAACCGCCCAAAAAAGCAATAGACTACATTGATGGACCTCGGCAAACCC
>Ga0302223_10000123_pt1 | contig 61809 bp, 39 predicted proteins | sample II_Palsa_E2_3_FD_194565 | JGI IMG/M metagenome (GOLD analysis project Ga0302223, IMG submission 194565) | Peat permafrost microbial communities from Stordalen Mire near Abisko, Sweden - II_Palsa_E2_3 | ecosystem: Environmental > Terrestrial > Soil > Palsa > Peat permafrost | place: Sweden... | reverse complement strand
CAAATCCTGTAGGGGATGATCCTCGCTGAAGTTGACCTTCCACACCGAGGCGAAATGGGTCAGCACAATTGGCGCACCGACGCCGGTGCAAAATCCGTTGAGATCGTCGATCAGCATTGTTGTGCGCGCGTTCAAGCGTTCCTGCAGCGACGGTCCGGCCGACTTGAGATGATCGAGCACGGCGTGCGCTGCGGCCAGCGCCAGCGGGTGACGCACGAAGGTGCCGGCGAAATAGGTTACGCCCACGGTAGGAATCGAGGCATCGCCAAACTGCCAGCCGCCGCCGTCGAGCGCATCCATGAAACGGCGCTTGCCGGCAATCACGCCAATCGGAAAACCGCCGCCGACCACCTTGCCGTACGAAGCGAGATCGGCGTCGATGCCGAGTACGGCCTGCGCACCGCGTGGATGAGCACGGAAGCCGGTGACCACTTCGTCGAAGATCAGCAGCGCACCGGCATCGCGGGTGATCGCGCGCAGCTCCTGCAGAAATTCGCGTGGCTGGAAATCCGGCCGCCGGCTCTGCACCGGTTCGACCAGCACGGCGGCAATCGACGCGGCGCGCTCGCGAATGATCGCCAGCGATTCCGGTGTGCCGTAGTCAAGCACGAGGACGTTTTCCGAGGTGTTGCGCAGGATGCCCGGCGCCGCGGGTACGGAGCGGAGCTTCTTGCTGCCGCGCACGATCACTTCGTCGAAGATGCCGTGGTAGGAGCCGGTAAAAATCACCAGCGTGTCGCGGCCGGTGACCGTACGCGCGATGCGCACCGTGCCCATTACCGCTTCCGACCCGGTGTTGCACAGCGCGGCACGGTCGAAGCCGGTCAGATCGCAGATCTGTTTGGCGACCACGCCGGCTAGCGGATGTTGCGGACCGATTTCATAGCCGGCGTCGAGCTGCCGGCGCACCGCGTCGAGCACGAAATCCGGCTGCCAGCCGAACAGGTTCATGCCGAAGCCGTTGAGTGCATCGACATACTCGTTGCCGTCGATGTCCCAGACTTTCGAGCCCTTCGAACGTTCGACCACGACCTGATAAATCATTTCCTTCAGCAGCGGGCGAAAGCCGTTGACCACGCGCGGATCGGCAAGATGCGGGCGATGCTCTTCGGTATAAGACTTTGAACGCTGCGTGCGTTCGATATAGCGGCGCATGAACGCATCCAGCCGCGCGCGCTGGCGATCGCTCAGCTCGGTCTGCGTCGAATGGATGCGCGCGATGGCGCCGAAGGCTTTCTTGACGTCATAGGTGGTGTGCGCGAGCGCGACTTCCTCATCCGGTACAGGCGCTTCCGCTGCGGGACTCGGCGTGGCGTCGACGGAAACCGCGGGCAGTGGCGCTGGAGCCGAGGCGGCAGGTGCTTGCATCACGGCAGCCGCCACGGCGGTACCGGCGAGCAGCGCGAGCTGCTGCTGCATGATCAGCATCTGCTGCTGGATCACGTCATGCACGATGCCTCCGCTGGGGGCCGGTTGCGCGATGGCCGGCATCGCGAGTGCCGGCGTATTGACGGCTTGCACCGGGTTGGCCGCGACAGGAACGGGCGCCGGTGCGGCCGCCTCGGGAGGCAGCAGCTGGTCGATATGCACGGCGAGCCGCTCGAACGTGGAGAATGACTCCATCAATTCGCGGAAGGTGATCTTCAGCGCAAAGGTTTTCTGCAGCTGCAACGCCACCTGCGTCAGCGACAACGAATCAAGCCCCAGCTCGATAAAGTTGGCATCGGTATCCGCGCCCTCGAAATCACTGCCGGAAATATCTTCGAACAGCTCGGTGAGCTGAGCGATCAGACGAGTGGACCGTGCGGACCCGGCGGATGCGCCTGCGCTGTGGTCGGCCATGGAAATCTCCGGAAGCAATACGTTGGTTATGGCGGGAGTTGCCGGGCCGGAAACCGGCGCGGGCTCAAGAGCTGATTTCGATGCAGCTATTACGACGGCCGGCGAATTATCGGCCTCCTGTATGTCGATCCAATGGCGTTTGCGTTCGAACGGGTAGGTGGGCAGGCGCAAGCGGCGCTTGTTGCTGCGTCGATCAAGCCTGTCTGCGGCGACCGGCGCGCCGAGCGACCAGAGCTGGCCCACGGCATCCAGCCATGCGGCCCGCTCGCCGGCCGGCGTATCGGCCATCGACGCCAGCACGATCCGTCCGCGACTCTGCGGCTGCTGTCGCGAGAGTGCTGTCAGCGTTGTGCGCGGCCCGATCTCAAGAAAGGCGTGCTGCGTCTCGCCGAGCAACTGCTGCAAGGCCGTCGAAAAGCGGACCGTGCCGCGCAGATGCCGCGTCCAGTAATCCGGCGAAGTTGCTTCGTCGTCGCTCAGCGTCGTGCCGGACAGCGTCGAGATGATCGCAATACCTGGCGATTGCAGCGGTGTGCCCGATACTTCGTTTCGAAATGCCGACAGCAACGGATCCATCATCGACGAGTGGAATGCGTGCGAGGTATGCAGCAGGCGGCTGGCGATGCCCGAGGCTTCGAGCGAGATCTGGAACGCTTCGATCGCGGCGGTTTCGCCGGATACCACACAGGCATTCGGTGCATTTTCGGCAGCCAGCGACAGCGCAGCCGGCAGGCGTGCTTTCAACTGCGCGGCATCCAGCCGCACGGACAGCATCGCGCCGGCCGGTTGTGCCTGCATCAGCCGTCCGCGCCGCGCGACGAGGCGCGCGCCATCGGCGAGGCTCATCACGCCGGCAATCACGGCGGCGACAAATTCGCCGACGCTGTGGCCAATCATGGCAACGGGCTGGATGCCAACACTCATCCACAGCCGCGCCATCGCGTATTCGATCGCAAAAATCGCCGGCTGGGTCAGCGCGGTGGCGCGCAGCGCATCCGCATCGTCGGCGAACAGCCGCTCACGCAGGTCGAAACCGAGTTCGTCGCGCAGCTGCTCCGCGCACTCATCGATGGCGGCGCGAAATACCGGTTCGCTCGCATGCAGCTCACGGCCCATGCCTGCGTATTGCGACCCCTGGCCCGGGAACAGGAAAACGATACCCGGCGATGGCTGCAGCACGGCGCGCATGGCTGGCGCAGCGCGCAGCTGCGCCACGGCTTCCTCATGGCTGCTGGCGACAACATGACAGCGCTGGGTGAAAGCCTTGCGGCCGACGATCAGCGTGTGCGCAACATCAGCAAGGTTGCTGTCGGATTCGACGGCCAGATGTTCGCCAAGGCGTTCCGCGGCATGGCCCAGCGCGTTTGCCGTGCGTGCGGACAGCAGCAACAGCTGCGGACCACTTGCCTGGTCGGACGGCGCGCGCACCGGCGCTTCTTCGAGGACGACGTGTGCATTGGTGCCACCGACGCCAAACGAACTGACGCCGGCGCGCAGCGGCTGGCCATCGCTTGGCCATGGTCGCAATGTGTCGTTGACGACAAACGGCGAATGGGCGAAATCGATTTTTGGATTCGTCGCGTGCAGATGCAGCGACGGCGGCAGCTGCCGTTCGCTCAAGGCCAGCGCGGTCTTGATCACGCCCGCGGCGCCCGCGGCCATGACCAGATGGCCGACATTGCTTTTCAGCGAACCGATCGCGCAAAAGCCAAGCTCGTCCGTGCTCTGGCGGAATGCGCGGGTCAGCCCTTCGATTTCGATCGGATCACCCAGCGGCGTGGCGGTGCCGTGCGCTTCGACGTAGGAAATAGAACGCGCGTCGACGCCGGCACGATCGAGTGCCATGGCGATCACGGCGGCCTGACCGGCACTGCTCGGCGCGGTAAAACTGGCCTTGATGCCGCCATCGTTGTTCACCGCGGCGCCACGTATGACCGCGTAGACCGGGTCGCCATCGCGCAGCGCATCGGAAAGCTTTTTCAACAGCACGACGGCGGCGCCATCGCTGAATACCGTGCCCTGCGCTTCAGCGTCGAAGCTGCGCGTGTGGCCGTCGGGCGACAGCATCGAGCCTTCCTGCGAAACATAGCCACTGCGCGGCGGGCAGGTGATCGAGACGCCGCCAGCCAACGCCATGCCGCAGTGGCCGGCGCGCAGCGCGTCGAAAGCCTGGGCAATGGCAACCAGCGAAGTCGAGCAGGCGGTGTTGATGCTGATTGCCGGGCCGGTCAGGTTGAGCTTGTGCGCGACGCGGGTGGTCAGGTAATCCTTTTCGTTGCCAAGCATCACCTGGAACGCGCCGAGCTTGTCGACCAGATCCGGCCGCGTGCTGATGTGACGCTGGAAATAAGTGGCGTTGTGCATGCCGGCGAAGATGCCGACCGGCTCGGTGTGTGCGTCGGGCACGTAGCCGCCGCGCTCCAGGCATGACCAGCACAGCTCGAGAAAGATGCGCTGCTGCGGATCCATCAGCTCCGCTTCGCGTGGCGTGATGCCGAAAAACGCCGCGTCGAAATTTTCCACGCCATCGATCACACCACGGGCGGCGACGTACGCTGGATCATCGCGCAGCGCATCCGGCACGCCGGGATCGAGATCGTCGGCGCCGAAGAAGGTGATCGACTCGCGGCCAGCGCAGAGGTTTTCCCAGAAGGCCTCGACCTCATCGGCGCCGGGAAAACGCCCGGCCATGGCGATGATCGCCACCGGTTCCGCCGCGGCGTTCGCGTGGCCAACGACAAGACGGGACGCCGATACAGCGGCCGGGGCCTCGCCTTCGATGATGCCGGCCAAGGCTGCAGGGCTCGGGCCGCTAAAAAAATCGACGATCGTCGGGCGTGGCGAAAGCTCGGCGTGGATGCGTGCGAGCGTCGTCACGGCGAGCAGCGACTGGCCGCCAAGCTCGAAAAAATTATCGTGGCGGCCAACCTGATCGAGGCCCAGCGTGTCGGCAAAAAGGTCACAAAGCCGGTGTTCCAGCGGATTGGCTGCGGGCACATAAACGTCGGCCAGCTCCGGCCGGCGCCCATCCGGCGCAGGCAGTGCGCGTCGATCCAGTTTGCCGTTGGCAGTAACGGGCAGCGCGTCCAGCCGCAGGTACATCGCCGGGACCATGAATTCCGGCAGTGCACGGGTCAGCTGCTCGCGCAATCGGCGTGCGTTGACCGATGCATCGTTGGCGACGTAATAGGCCACCAGCCGCTTTTGTCCGGGGCGATCCTCGCGCGCCAATACGGCAGCGGCGCGCACGCCGGGCAGCTGCTGCAAGGCAGCCTCGATTTCGCCGATCTCGATGCGGTAGCCGCGGATCTTGACCTGGCCGTCGGCGCGGCCGATGAACTCGACGACGCCTTCCGGTAACCAGCGCACGAGATCGCCGGTGCGATAGAGGCGATCGCCGTCCGCACCAAAGGGATCGACAACAAAGCGTTCGGCGGTCAGTTCGGCGCGACCCAGATAACCGCGGGCAAGACCGGCGCCGCCGATATATAGCTCGCCGATCACGCCGATCGGCACGGGTTCGTTGTGCGCGTTCAGCACGTGCAGGGTGGTATCCGCGATCGGCCGACCGATCGGGATGGAGCGCAGCGCCGCGTCGAGCGTGCGCGGGATGCGATATGTCGCCGAGAACGTGGTGCACTCGGTTGGCCCGTAGCCGTTGATGATCGTCGTATCGGGCAACGCCGCGTAAGCTTTGTGCACATGCGCGACGGACAAGGCCTCGCCGCCAATCAGCAACTGGTCGAGTCCGCGCAGGTTGCTCGCATCGTCATCGACGATGGCGTTGAACAGCGCGGCCGTGAGCCAGGCGATGCGCGCGTCGTGCTGTTTGACGGTGGTCGCCAGGCCGCAGCCGCTCGGGATGCGTTCGGCGTGGATGATGCAAGTACCACCGTTGAGCAGCGCGCCCCAGATTTCGAAGGTCGACGCATCGAAGCCGAGCGGCGCGGCGTGCAATACGCGTGGCGTCGCGCCGAAGTCGACGTAGCTCACCTCGCGCACCAGACGGATGATCGAGCGGTGGCTGATTTCGACGCCCTTCGGCGTTCCGGTCGAGCCCGAGGTGTACATCACGTAGGCGAGCGCGTCGCCATTTCCTGCCGGAAGTTCTTTGCAACCCGCGCCGGACTCCAGTTGTGCCAGCGACATGAGCGGCGCACGGATGCCCGCAATAGGTACGTCGTCGGCGTGCGCGATGACGACGGCCGCGCGTGCATCGTTGATGGCAAAGGCCAGCCGTTCGTGCGGATGTGCGGCGTCCAGCGGCAGGTAGGCCGCGCCGGCCTTGAGAATGCCGAGCAGGGCGACAATCGCCTCGGGCGAACGCTCCAGCAACAGCGCGACCGGAGCGCCAGCGGCAACGCCGGCCGCCATCAGACCGGCGGCAACGTGTTCGGCGCGCGCATCCAGTTCGGCATAGGTAAGGCGGAAATCGCCGCATTCGATCGCTACCCGCATCGGGTGATCGCGCGCTGTCCTGGCGAAAAGTCCATGCACGGTGTCATCGCCATGCCGCAGCACGGCGGTGTTGTTCCATGCATCCAGGTGACTGCGTTCGACCGATTCAACCACGTCGATCGTGGACATCGCGACGTCACCACCAGCACTCAGCATCTCCAGAACGCGCTGCACACAGCGGGCGATCAGGTCGATCGCAGCGGCGTCGGCCGGCGTCTGAAAAGCGACCTGCAGGCGTGGTGATTCGTGCAGGGACAGCTGCCAGCAGCTCGTGCTTGCTACGTTCTCACTGGTCTTTTCAAACGCATCAAAATGAGCTGATTCTGTCAGTACATCCCAGGCACTGCGACACGAGGGAGGCGCGGCCTTCGACATGTTTTTCGAAAAGATCTCGAGCCACGCATTGCGATTACCTGCGCGAGGCACATCGATCGTTGTCTGTCGTGAGCCTTGCGCATCGCACAGGCTCGTCAGCACGGATGTCGCGCCGGTCAGTTGTGACTCGACAACGGCGAGCGCTGCGCAAAGGATCAGAGGGTCGCGCACCAGTACTTCAGCCAATGCAGCATCGATCGGGTATCCGCGATGCTGCCAGCCGGCATGGCCCGGTTGCCCAGGCACGACATCGAACAGCGTCATCGTTTCGGTAACGGCGTTGACCGGATTTGTTTTGTCGTTCATGGGGCATCCACCGACGCAGGTGTGCGACGTGCGCGTTGCCCCATGCGTGTGATTCCCGACTTGGCCCGATCCATCAACACATTGCTGCCCACGGGCGTCGGGTTCATTCCCCATCGGCGCATGCGTGCGTTGAACCGGTGCGCGTCGGTCCAGCGATCGGATTGCTGGGTGCGGAAAGTGAGCGCCAGTGAAACCGCCAGCTCGGGACCCGTGTGCACCCGATGCGGTGCGATAAAAGGATGATGCAGGCCGACACCCGGCTTCAATGCGAAGGTCATGGCCTTCGACTCGAACGAAGGGTGGTAGGCCGGGCGGTCGCCGACACGCGAGAGCAAAAGATCCTTTTGTGCCGGACTCATGATTTCGTTGTCCGACGGATCCCACAGATGCACGGTCTTGTTGCCGCGTATGTGCAGCAGAAAATTCATCTCGCGATCCATGTGATACGGCGTGACCGAATCGCGCGTGGAGATGAAGATATAGGTCGAATACCAGCTGATCCACGGATCGAGTGGATCGATCTGGGCGGTTATTTCCGAAAGCAGGCCTTCGATCAATGGCCGGAATTGGGCGTCGCGCTCCGGGTTGTTGATGCAGATGTACGCACGGTTGTCTTCGAAGTGATCGAGCACGTCGTCGAGAGTCAGCGCTTTCTTGTAGCGATCGTAGGAAGAGTCGAGATCGGCGTCGCCGGGAATGCTGCCGATGCGGTAAGGGATCATTTCCGGTGGCATGCGTCGGCACAGCGCAAAAAGCTCTTCGAGCGAAAAATACGGATGGTCGGCCAGCCGATGCGTTATCTGGAACGGCGCGCGGTTGTAATGCGACTTCATCGTGTCCGGCTCGAATTCGAGCAACGGCGAAGCTTCCCGCCGGCCGCGCGCCAGGAAATCGAGATAATTTGTCGCTGAGATGAATCTGCCCAGCATGGTGTCACCTCCCCAAAACAAATCCGTGTTGTGTAAACGTCCACTTCCCCGGTTTTCTGCCGTGCCCGTCAGGGCGTCCAGCGATCGTGCATCAACATCTCATTGCATGCGGTCAGCGGGTCTCGACTGAAACGCGAACAGCCACAGGATCGCTCCTTGAATTGGTGAGCCGATCCAGCTGACGTCGTAGGTGCCTGCCTGTGCGACCTGCTTGGACGCCACGGCGCACTGGACGCCACTGTTGTCTGGCAGCATCAGGTAGCTGTCGATGACGGAAAATCCGTTGTTCGGCCTCGCCGTCATTCGCTTGACGCCACCGTCGCCCCACCACACCGCAATAAGTGTCGCCGGCCCCGTAGTGGTGACGCTGTGACTCTTCAATACGAGGCCGGGCGCCGCATAATTCTGTGCAACGCCCTGCAGGACGCCGGCGTGCTTGATTTCGACGAAAGGCAGGGAGATTTCTCCGCTGGCGTTCGCGCTCTTGACCATGCTGACGGTGTGGCGCGCTCCGCCTTTGGCTGACAGCGCCATGTAGGCAGTAACGTTGAACGCCTCGTATCCGTTTTGATAAGCGACGCTGCTGCCGACTTGCTTCCAGTGGTTCGCGTAATTGTCGACAGGTGAGGTGGCATTACTGGCATAGCCGCCGTTGAGCACGATCAGCGAGCTGCCGCTGGTTTGCGTGTCGATCGGTGAGGTTGTAGCGGGCGTCGAACCGAGCCCCTCGGACTGGGTGAGCAGCGTATGGGCGCCCAGTGAAGAAACGGCCTGGTCGGCAACGTCTGCGCTGCTCGCATCGACGCGCGCGTACGACCGCGCCTGTCCAGACGTGACCATCGACCCGGCGATTAGCAGGGCAGTAATGATCGCGGTCTGGCGACGGCGGAAAGCAACGTAAGGGCGACGGCCTTGCATGGAGAAAACCTCCTGCTGGACGCCGAGTTTGCTGAGTACATCACATTCTGTCAACAATCAAATATGCTACGCCAAAAGCGCCAGCATCCCGGTTCCAAAGCCAGCCCAAACAGCGCGAGCAGGCTGGTTAATATCGCTTTGAGGGAGGGCGCCGGCATCGCCGCACGGGTCAGGTACTTATTTCGATCTGCCCGGCGGGGCAAGTTTGTAGCATCCAGGGGGAAAGGGCTTGGTCAACGAGACGGATTTTTTCGAGCTGTATCGGAAACTTGAATTCAGCCCCGACGGCGACGTGCTGGAGCTGAAGCGGGCCTACCGCCGCCGCGTCTCATTGCTGCATCCGGATCGTCGGGCTAACGGGCCGCTTGATGTAAGAGCCGCACAGATATTGCAAAGGCTTACCGCGCAGTACGCCGCGGCGATGGAATTTCACCGGGTTCATGGCCGTTTGCCGGGCGCGGTGCTTTCGTCGAAATCGATGAGTTCCAGCTCGCCCGCTCACCGGACAACGGCAGTGCACGCCCAATGGCGCAGGCGTCGTTATCCGGTGTCGGATAACAAGTCGCAAAGCTCGCGCTTCAGATGGCTGATTCTTCTTGCAGCCCTTGTGCTGGGTTTCCTGCTGTGGAACGTCTACGCCGACCAATCAATCGTGGCTGCCTCGGCCGCGACGGGGGAATCGGAAGATGCGGGTTAGTCGGCGCACGTCGGTCATTTACCTGGCATGCCGCCTTCGTCGGCGGTGATCCATTTATCGTGCGTGCTTAGCGCGCGCCGCGTCGGAAGAGCACCACTTCGACGGTCTGAATCAGGATCAGCAGGTCAAGCATCAGATTGTGGTTCTTGACGTAGTACAGATCGTATTTGAGCTTTTCCGTGGCATCTTCCTCTGAAGCACCGTAGGGGTAGCTCAGCTGGGCCCAGCCCGCGAGGCCAGGCTTCAGACAGTGCCGCAGGCTGTAATAGCGGATCTTGATGGCCAGATCCGATACGAATTCCGGTCGTTCCGGTCGCGGACCGACGATACTCATTTCGCCTTTCAGCACATTCCATAGCTGTGGCAGTTCATCGAAGCGCAGCTTGCGGCAGATCCGCCCCACCCGCGTCACCCGGTTGTCATTCTTGCCAGCCCAGCGCGCCACGCCGTCGAGCTCGGCATCGGTTCGCATACTGCGAAACTTGAGCAGCTTGAAGGTCTGGCCGCGTTCGCCGACCCGCTCCTGTCGATAAAGAATCGGCTGTCCGGGTCCGGACTCCAGGCGGATAGCCAGCGCCACGCCGAGCATCAGCGGCCAGCCCAGGGCCAGCATCAGGATGGCGGCAATCAGATCGAAAGAGCGCTTGCTCATCCGCCGTAACGGCGTGGCATCGAAGCCGGCCGAAAAAATCAGCCAGGACGGATCGAGCATCGAGAGCTGGACGCGGCCCGACTCGCGTTCGAAAAAAGTCGTCAGGTCGATGATCGGCAGACCCAGCTGGCGGCATTCGAGCAGGTCTTCCATCGGCAGTCCGCCGCGGCGATCGTCGACGCCAACCACGATCTCGTCGACCCGCTCGCGCGCAACCAGTACGCGCAGTGGAATGTCCGACGAAAACACGTGCTCTGCCGGTATCACAACCGCTTCGTTTGGGCGGGATACGTAGCCGACCACGCTGAAGCCGCGGCGGTCCGAGCGCCGGCGCATCAGGTGATGGATCTGGGCGGCGTGCCGGCCGGCGCCCAGGATAAGTACGCGGCGCTTGAACGACCCGATTTCGACCACGCGCATAAACAGCAGGCGCAAACCGATCACCGCCAGAAACCCCAGCGGCAGAGCAATACCTAGCACGCCACGACCGACATAGGCCTGCGGCACCAGGTAATAGCCCACGACCAAACCGAGGCCACCAAGAATGAACGCCACGGCCTGGCGAGCCACCATGCCGAACCAGCTGGCGCGCATATGCGTCTGATACTGACCCATTGCGGCCATGCCCAGCACGATCATCACCGCGAACACCAGCGAGCGCTCGGGCATGTGGCGCGAAAATTCGGCGAGATCGTCGGGATTGCGAAAATAACGCAGATACATCGACGCGTTCAGCGAAGCGGCGAGCAGCAATAGTTCACTCATGCCCAGCAATAAAAGCCAGTGCATGGTTTGTTGGCGCAGAAAGCGAAACATCGTCTTTCCCTCCCCATTTCACCGCGGATTCCTTCCGGGCGGATTGCGAGACTACTGCCGTTTCCGGTTGATGTCGATGTGATGCGGATTAAACTTTTTTACTCTGAGACGTGGTAGCAATATCTATACCAACTGGCGTCGCTAGTTTGAATACAGCGCACCTGCAAACGGCTGTTTCGGCCTTTTGCGGAATGCCAGGCAGCTTTTTGTCACTCAGCCGAAGCAGATTTCGGCAAGCATGGGCACTCGATATGACATTTCCGAGGCGGGCGCGCGCAGCGCACTCGTGAAACGAGTACGCATATCCAGACCAATCCTTGGCATGCAAGCTATCGGGGGCAGATGCCGGTGCGTCAGCTCACAGCAGTTTGCGCAGCGTATCTGCCAGTCGCAGGCTCAACGCAGCGATGGTGAACGTCGGAAACGCCCAGCCGCCGGTTGGAAAAACCGAGCTGCCGGCGATGTGCAGGTTGTCGATGCCGTGCACCCGGCACTGCCGGTCGACCACGCCACGCGAGGGATCATCGGACATGCGCGTTGTGCCCAGATGATGCGCCGTACCGTGGACTTCGGGCACGGCGCGATCTCCCGCGGCGAGCCAGGGCGCCAGTTCGAACCTGCCATGGCATGCCCGCGCCAGTTCGCTGCCGAAGAGAGCGGCAGCGGTGCGATAGGTGCGTGTGTCGAGCGAAGTCAGTTGCCAGTCGACGCAGACCTTGCGCTGGCCCAGCGCGTCGCGTTCCGTGCCGAGGGTGATGCGACTGTCGGGGTTGGGTGCCTGTTCGAAATAGCCGATCAGTTCGACCCGATTGCTTTGCACCGTCGGTTTGTCCGCCAGCTTCTGCGCCATCGCCCGGGCGATATCGCCGACACCCAGGCCTACACGCAACGCCAGCTTGCCGATATTTTCCGCATCGCTTGCACCGTCTTCAGGGCTGGACGGACCGTTTTTCATGGCGGCGCACAGTTTTCGTTCAAGTACCGAGCCTTCGTCCTGCGCGGGCGGACGAAGCGTGGCGCGCAGGTCGCGCAATGCCTGGATGCCTTTGGGCACCGCACCTTCCACGGCAAAGGGATGGACGCGTCCGCTCAGAAGGCGCTGCGTCTTCTGGAATTCATTCGATAGGCCGACCTCGGGAAACGCGGGCGCAGGTCCCTTGCCGAGATTTCGGTCGTAAGGCTGGGTAAGGCGCTCCGGCGTGTCGGTATGCACCGACCCCATCGATCCGCTGGGGTGATCCATAAAGTAACGGCCGACCAGATCGCGGCCGTTGCCGAGTCCGTTCGGTGCGACCGAATCCGACATCAACAGCAGTCGCGCATTTTCGATGCCGCCGCAGGCCAGCACATAGTGCCGCGCGCGCACCTGCCCCTGGCGTCCCGTCAGTGTGCCGATCCGGGCATGGTCAACGGATGATCCGTTCGCCAGCGCCTGAAGTTCGAGCAGATTGGCGTGCAGAAGTACCGTAACGTTGGGCGCCTGCTGCAGTTCATCGCGATAGGCCTGCCCGAAGAGAATCGGGCTGCGGGCAAAGACCTGATTGACCAGCGTGCCTTCCTCGAACGGAAGGGCCGGCCGCGACAGCGGCGTGAGAAAGGAGCCATCGGTGAAATCGTGTGTCTCGATCTGACAATAGGAGCGCGCGCGCGCGTAATACGGTCCCAGTTCGCCGTAGGCGATGGGCCAGCCGCTGTGCGGCACCCACTCCCGATGACTCAGATCCTGCTTGCCGAGTGTGATGCAGCCGCCGCCCCACAGCGTGCAACTGCCGCCGAATATCCGCATCCGCGAGTGAGCGGAATCGAAGGCTGGCCGGCCAATCGACAATCCTTCGTAAAGTGCCTGGCTACTGTTTTCACCCGTCAGGCCGCCGCTCTCGATGAGACAAACCGATACGGACGTTCCAACGAAGGTTCTCGCGATGGCAATACCTGCCGCACCCGCACCGACAATGCAAAGGTCCGCTTCGATACGGGACGGGGCCGACCCGTCCAGATAGTCAATGATCACCCATGCCTCCCAGCGCTCCAGACAGGTTGCACCATAGGGCCTCTCCAGAAAATTCCGGACAGAAGCACCTACGCGTGGTGCCCGAAAGAATCGGGTCTTTCAACACACCGCCGTCATACCCCTTGTACCGAGCCCCTTGGTGGCGGGATCGTCAGCGACCGCCGCCAGCAGAAAATCCGTATCGGTCCCCACTCAGATTACGGTACCTGGGACCTCACCCGCGCATCGGTCACATATCCATGTGGTCGAGAGATTGCTCCAAACCTTCGATCTATTGCAACGGTCCGGACGATGTTGGCCGTTGGCTAACGAGATGCACAAGATACGTCGTCTGGCAAATCCAAGAACGATACCGTCAACGAAAACAGCTGATGTCATGGCGCAGCGTCGCCGATCAGAAGCCTGAGTCAAGGCCGGCAAACCGTCAAAAATTTTCGATAGATCCAAAGCATCAAGGCGCCACGTGGGCGCCTTGATGCTTTAGTACTGCAGGTGTCTGGTGATCAGCGCTTGGCGATGTCGAAATCCTGGCTGGCGACGCTCTTGCCGTCCAGCAGAATCTCGACCTTATACTTGCCTTCCGGCCACAGGTCCGGATTCTGCACCTTGAAGGTGGTGACGGCCGGGCCGTCAGTGGCGATCGACTGGGTGATGTTGCTGACCAGCACGCCTTTGCCTTCGGTGTAAGTCCATTTGGCGTTGAGCTTGGCACCGGTGCTGCTGCCATCGGTGGCGACGCTGGCATAGATGGTCTTGTCGGTCGGGGCAAAGGTGGTACTGGCCTTCGTGACCTGACGATCGCCGTTGACGGCGTCGCCGACAGTCAGCTTGGAAAAGCTCAATGGCGTACCGGCTGCGGCCGTCGGCGTGGCCGCCGTTGCGGCAGCAGCCGGTGCAGTAGCGGTTGTGGCGGCAGGCGCAACGGCGGCCGCGGTGCTGCTTGCCGCCGGACTCTTCGCGGTGCTGGCCGCTGCCGGCGCTGCCGGTGCGGGCGCCGTGCTCGAAGCGGTCGGGGCAGGTGCGGGGGTTTCGCTTTTGCCACAGGCGCTAAGCAGGAGCAGGCTGGCGAATGTGGCGCTGAACAGCACGGCAGAACGCGGTGAAAGTGACATGGTGTGGCTCCAGGATTTGATAACGAAACAGCGGGCGGGCCGTTTTGCGAGGCCTCGCTTCACCAGTTCAATGGTACGACTTCAGCTCATGAGGGTACCGGCGTCGATATGAAGCGCCGATTACCGGAAAATAAGAAGTCACTGGCGTGCGCTGCGTGAATTGTCGGGCCTGGCCGCGGCGCTGGTGCGAAACGGGTTGATGTCCAGCCCGCCGCGCCGGGTGTAGCGCGCATAAACGCTAAGCCGCTCGGGCGCGCAGCGAGCCATTACGTCGACGTAGATCCGCTCCACACACTGCTCGTGGAATTCATTGTGATTGCGAAACGAGACCAGGTAGCGCAGCAGGCCGGCATGATCGATGGGCGCGCCGCGGTAGGCGATTTGCACGCTGCCCCAATCCGGCTGGCCGGTGACCGGACAATTCGAGCGAAGGAGATGCGAGACGAGGCTTTCGTCGACGATGGCAGCGCTGGTATCGGCCTGCAGAAAATCGGCTTCTGGCGGGCCGTAGTGATCGATGTCGATGGCCAAATCATCAAGCACGCGGCCCTCGAGATCAGCCAGCGTGTGGGCACCGGCGCCTACAGGGTGAAGTCGTACTTTAATGACGCTGCCCGCGGCGGCGGAAAGATCACGCGTCAGCGTGGCGACAAGCACCTCGCTGCCGGCGATGCGCTCCTGCGCAAACCCGTTCAGGTAAAGCTTGAACGATTTCGACTCGATGATGTTGGGTGACGTGGCGGGCACGCGGAACTCGGCCATCGCGACTACCGGCTTGCCGCGTGCGTCGAGCCACGACAGTTCGTAGGCATTCCAGATATCCACGCCATGGAAGGGCAGCGTTTCGGCTATGCCGATTTCCATGCGCTTTTCACTGCGCGGTATCGGGAACAGCAAGTCTGGATCGTATCGGTCGGCGTAGACGGTGCTTTGGCCAAGCGGCGACTGTTCGGGTGTACTCATGTGCCGAGTTTAACGGCTTTGCCCGCGGCGCTCCGATGAGTGCCGCGGGCAGCGAACGATTATGCGTTGACCATGTGCATCATGGATTCGGCGTAGCGCGTACCAACGGCCGCGCCGGGTGGAAAGGCGGCATCGATCGCCGCGAGTTCGTTGGCACTGAGCCTGACGTCAATGGCGCCGAGGTTTTCATCGAGGCGTTTGCGCTGCTTCGTACCCGGAATCGCCACGATATCGTCGCCCTGCGCCAGCACCCAGGCTAGCGCCAGCTGCGCCGGCGTGCAGCCCTTGTCGTTGGCGAGCTTCTGCACCTGATCAACCAGCTCCAGGTTGTGTCGGAAGTTATCGCCCTGAAAACGCGGGTTGTTGCGGCGATAGTCGTCGGCCTCGAAGTCGTCCGGCGAGCGAATCGCGCCGGTGAGAAAGCCGCGGCCGAGCGGGGAGTACGCCACCAGGCTGACACCGAGCTTGCGGCAGGCGTCGAGCATGCCGTTGCTCTGCGGGTCGCGCGTCCACAGCGAGAACTCACTTTGCAGCGCGCTGATCGGGTGCACCGCGTAGGCGCGCTCGATCGTGGCGCCCGAGGCTTCGGACAGGCCGAGGTAACGCACCTTGCCCGCGCTGACCAGCTCGGCCATGGCGCCCACGGTGTCTTCGATCGGCACGCTGGTGTCGACGCGATGCTGGTAATACAGGTCGATGGTTTCCACGCCCAAGCGCTTGAGGCTGCCCTCGCAGGCCTTTCGCACGTAGTCGGGGTGGCCGCTGACGCCGCGCTTGGTCGGGTCGTTCGGGTCGCGCACGATGCCGAACTTGGTGGCGATGAACGCTTCGTCGCGACGGCCCTTGATCGCCTTGCCGACCAACTCCTCGTTGAGAAACGGGCCGTACATGTCGGCGGTGTCGAGCAGGTTAAGGCCCTGGTCGAGCGCGTGCCGGATCGTGGCAATCGATTCGACGTCGTCACGGCCGCTGTAGAAATCGCTCATGCCCATGCAGCCGAGACCGAGGACAGAGACCGTGGGGCCAGGTTTACCGTGAATGCTTTTGCCGAGAGTGCGGGTTTGCATGGGATGTCCTTGATGGAGGGTGGAGTGGAATCGGAGCGCATCGCGGCTTCACGCTTGAAGGCATGGGTGGAGAACCGCTGCGGCAGATGACGCGACCATTGTCCTCAGTCGCCTGAATTGGATAAAGGGAGTTAAATGAGCATCTCTATCCAATAAGTATCAACAATGGGGCGGCAATGGATCGATTCGACACCATGCGCGTATTCACCCGCATCGTGGATCTGGGCAGCTTCTCCCGCACCGGTGACGCTTTGGGCATTCCGCGCGCCACCGTTAGTCACGCGCTGCGTCAGCTCGAGGCGCGGCTGGGTACGCAGCTGTTGATACGCACGACGCGTAGCGTGCGCACCACGCCGGACGGCCAGGCGTATTACACCCGATGCCAGCGCCTGCTGGCGGATCTGGAGGAAACCGAATCGGTCTTCAGCCACACGGCGGCGCAGCCGCGCGGCTCGTTGCGCATCGATCTGTCGGGGCCGCTGGGTACGGCGGTGATCGTGCCGGCACTGGCAGATTTTCGTGCGCGCTATCCGCTGCTCGAACTCGATATCGGCGCCAGCGATCGCTACGTCGATCTGGTTCACGAAGGCGTGGACTGCGTGGTGCGCGGCGGCGAGCAGGGCGATTCGGGCTTGATCTCGCGTCGCCTAGCGGTGCTGTCCCAGGTGACCTGCGTCAGCGCGGGCTATGTTGAACAGCACGGCATGCCGCAGGCGCTCGACGAGCTGACCGCGCATCAGGCGGTGGTCTGGCGGTCGCCGACCAGCGGCCGTGCGCAACCGTTGGATTTCATGGTCGATGGTGATCTGCAGATCATCGACGTCTCCGGCGCGGTGACCGTGAACTCTGGCGACATTTACGTGGCCAGCTGCCGCGCCGGTTTCGGCATGATCCAGCTGCCGCGCTACAACGTCGCCGCCGATCTGGCCGCGGGCCGTCTGCTGGAAGTTTTGCCGCAACATCCGCCGCCGCCAATGCCTGTCTCGGTGATGTATCCCGCGCAAAGGCAGCTCTCGCCGCGGGTGCGCGTGTTTGTCGACTGGCTGGTCGAGCTGATGGCCGACCTGCATTGATTCCGGCGTATTGATTCGTCGTGTGGCGACGCCCGTCAATCGATCGCGATGACGCCACGGCGGGGTTTGGCACCGCCGCAGGTGGTGGCGGTCAACGGCGCATTCAGTTCGCCAAGTACCGCACGCTGCTGCTCGACCGGTACACGCAGCGCGCGATCCTCCAGCACCGCCAGCTTTTTGAACACCGGCAGCGCCAGCGTGCGCATGACCAGCCCGGCGCAGCGCGGCCAGCGATCACGGTCGATGGTGTAGCGCACGAAGCTGGCCATGCGGAAAAAACTGGCAATGCTGATATCGGCAATCGACAGCTCGCCGAACACGAATCCATCGGCGGGCAGCTGGCTTTCCAGATACTCCAGCGCCGCGGGAATATCGACCTCGCGCGCCTGCTGCACCGGCGTCGGGTCGGTTTTCTCGCCGAAGATGTGCGGCTTTACGCCGAGCTGAAAAAACAGCTTGCCGGCAATCGCATCGCCCAGTGCGACGTCAGCAAACTCCTCAAGCCAGCGCGCCCTCGCCCGATCGGCGATATCGGCAGGGTAGAGCGGTACCTGGGGATAGCGATCTTCCAGATACTGACAAATCGCGCTGGAATCATTGAGCAGCAGGTCGCCGTCCTTCAAAACGGGAATGCGACGCAGCGGACTCATCTGCGAAAAGGCCTCGTTGCCGACAAACGGCGGGATCGGGTCAATGCGGTAATCGACGCCTTTCAGTTCCAGAAACACCAGCACCTTGCGCACATAGGGCGAAATGTAGCTGCCGATAACGGTCAAGGGCTCGGACATGGTGCCGCTCCAAAACGAAAAAGTAGGCCTCAGCGTGGCCGGCGAGCCTCGTCGGGGTCAAGCACTGGTCGTTGAATAGCGGCTGCGAGGCATGCGCAAGAGATCAGTTAGGCCCCGACCTTTGGCAGGGGTCGCCGATGTGCTTTCGCGCTAGCATCGACCGGTTGATCATTAGTTATGGCCGGTTAGTGCCGGCGTTGTTTTGTCGTTGGTTTTCTCGTGGAGGTTGCATGCATTCGATAGTCCGCAGGTCAAGCCGGTTTGGTGCCGTAATGGTGTTGCTGGCGTCAGCCGGTGTGTGTGCTGAAAACCGCACCTTGAGTGCCGGCGACTATGCGCAGGCCGAGCGCTTCATGAGCTACAACACGGCGCCGCTGGTCGATCACGAGGTGCAGAAAGTCGGCTGGCTGGATGGCAGTCATTTCTGGTACCGCGACCACGACAGTGCAGGCGATCACTTCGTGCAGATGGATGCGGCCAGCGGCAAGGTCACGCCGTTGTTCGATCAGACCAGGCTCGCCGCGGCGCTGGGCCAGGCTACCGGCAAACCGGTCGAGGCCAGCAAGCTGCCGGTGAGCGACTACAGCGTCATGCCGGACGGCCGCCTCGATATCGCCATCCATGACAAGCATTACCTATGCGATCTGAAAAATGCCGGGGTATGCGTCGCTGCGCAGGGTGCGAAAGATTCCGGCAAAAATACCGGCAGCGAACCGGGCGTGCTGTCGCCGGACAAAAAAAGTGAAGCGTTTATCCGCAACTGGAACCTGTGGCTGCGCGATGTCGCCAGCGGCAAGGAAACCCAGCTGACCACCGACGGCGTGGAGAATTTCGGCTACGCCACCGACAACGCCGGCTGGAAGCATACCGATAGCGCCATCCTTGAATGGTCGCCCGATTCCAGCCAGATCGCCACGTTCCAGCAGGACCAGCGCAAGACGGGCGACATGTATCTGGTCACCACCAACGTCGGCCATCCCACGCTGCAGGCGTGGAAATATCCGCTGGCGGGCGACAAGAATGTCACCATGATCGAGCGCGTCATCATCAAGGTGCCGACCCGACAGGTGGTGCGTTTGCAGATGCCGGCCGACCAGCACCGTTCGACCCTCTGCGATGACGTCAGCTGCGGCCCCGATGGCGGCTGGGACGACGTGAAGTGGGCGCCGGACGGCAAAACCCTCGCCTTCGTCTCGACCTCGCGCTATCACCAGCAGGAATGGTTCCGCATCGCCGACGCCGACAGCGGCAAGGTGCGCACGGTGTTCGAGGAAACCGCTAAGACTTATTACGAAAGCGGCCTGGGCAGCGCCAACTGGGCCTATCTTCCGCAAACCCATGAAGCCGTCTGGTTCTCCGAACGCAGCAACTGGGGTCAGCTCTACCTGTATGACCTGGACACCGGCAAACTCAAGCACGCCATCACCACCGGCGAAGGCGATGTCACCGAGATGCTGAAGGTCGACCCGGCCACGCGCAGCGTATGGTTTCGCGGCGTGGGTCGGGAGAAGGGCGTCAACCCGTATTACCAGCAGTTCTGGAAGGTCAGCCTCGACGGTGGTCAACCGACGCTGCTGACACCGGAGGCGTCCGACCACACGGTGAGCCTGTCGCCAGACAGCAAACTCTTCGTGGATGCGTGGTCCACCTCGACCGAGCCGCCGGTGACCGTGCTGCGCAGCGCGGTGGATGGCCACACTGTCGCCAGCATCGCCACGACAAACATCTCGCGTCTGAAGGCCATGGGCTGGGTGCCCCCGGTGCCGATCGTGGTCAAGGCACGCGACGGCAAGACCGATCTCTACGGCATGATGTTCAAGCCGTCGCACTTCGATCCGTCGAAGAAGTACCCGGTGATTGACTATATCTACCCCGGTCCTCAAACCGGCTCGGTGCGCGGACGCAGCTTTTTTGCTAGTCACGGCGACAACCAGTCGCTAGCCGAACTGGGCTTCATCGTCGTCGCCATCGACGGCATGGGTACGCCGTGGCGCTCCAAAGCCTTCCACGACACCTGGTTCGCCAACATGGGCGACAACACGCTGCCCGACCAGGTTGCCGGAATCAAGGAGCTGGGCAAGCGCTACGCGTGGATCGACCTCGATCGCGTTGGCATCTGGGGTCACTCCGGCGGCGGCAATGCCTCCACCGACGCCATGCTGCGCTACCCGGATTTCTTCAAGGTCGGCTGGTCCGAAAGCGGCAACCACGACAACCGCAACTACGAAGATGACTGGGCCGAGAAATACCAGGGCGAGCTGATCGCAGGCAAGGACGGCAAGAGCAATTACGACGATCAGGCCAACCAGAATCACGCGGCCAATCTCAAAGGCCATCTGATGCTGGTGCATGGCACGCTTGACGATAACGTGCCGCCCTACGAAACCCTGCTAGTGGCCGATGCGTTGATCAAGGCCAACAAGGATTTTGACATGCTGCTGATCCCCAATGTGCACCACGGTTACGGCGCTGACACGCTTTACGCAACGCGTCGCCGCTGGGATTACTTCGTGCGTTACCTCGCCGGCGACACGCCACCGATGAACTATCTGCTGAAGTCACCGGCGCCCTGATGCGCCGGGTTACTTGGGGATGTTTTAGCGCATAGAACGGTGGGCGAGCGATGACGTTTCGCTCGCCCACCTTTTCAGAACGCCATGTCGAAGGCGACTTCGCCCTGCACGCCGACCTGATAGGCCGAGACGCGGCGCTCGAAGAAGTTGGTCACTTCCTGCACGTCCTGCAGGTCCATGAAGTCGAACGGGTTCTTGGCGCCGTATTTCTTCGGCATGTCGAGCTGGGCGAAGCGCTGATCGGCGCAGTATTCGAGGTACTGACGCATGTCTTTCGCCGACAGGCCGACCACGCCGCCGGAAAGCACGTCGTCGGCGAACTGCGTTTCGCAGGCGATGGCGTCTTCCATCATCTCCTCGACCTGGGCGCGCATGGCGTCGTCGAACAGCTCCGGCTCCTCGTCGCGCACCGTGCGCACAACGTCGAAGGCAAACGCCATGTGACCGCTCTCGTCGCGGAAGACCCAGTTGGTGCCGGCCGCCAGGCCATGCAGCAGGCCGCGCGAGCGCAGGTAATAGACGTAGGCGAAGGCCGCATAGAAGAATAGGCCTTCGATGCAGGCGGCAAAGCAGATCATGTTGAGCAGAAACTGCCGCCGATGCTCGCGCGTTTCCAGCCGCTGCAGATGCTGGATCGAGTCGATCCACTTGAAGCAGAACTCGCCCTTCTGGCGGATCGATGGGATCGTCTCGATCGCCGCGAACGCCGCGTTGCGTTCGGCCGGATCGGGGATATAGGTGTCAAGCAATGTGAGGTAGAACTGCACGTGCAGCGACTCCTCATACAGCTGGCGCGACAGGTACATGCGCGCCTCGGGCGCATTGATGTGCTGGTAAAGATTGAGCACCAGATTGTTCGACACGATGGTGTCGCCGGTGGCAAAAAACGCCACCAGCCGCTGGATCAGGTGACGGTCGGCCGGCGACATCTTCGTGCGCAGGTCGGAGGTGTCCATCGAAAAATCGACTTCCTCCACCGTCCAGGTGTTCTTGATCGCGTTGCGATACATCTCGTAAAACGCGGGATAGCGCATCGGCCGCAGCGTCAGTTCGAAACCGGGGTCGAGAATGTGCGCGTGGCGGGGGGGCTGGGCTGACATGGATGGCTTCCTCTGAATAACGATGATCGACGCGGCGTCGCGACGATCCGGCGTGGTGACGCCGGATCGCGCTCGCGCTTACTGGCAGGCTTCGCAGTACTCGGGATTTTCCAGCGAGCAGAACACCGCGGCGTTGGCCTGCGCCTGATCGTCCACGACGGGTTCGGGCGCGCTTGTTCGGCTAGCCGTGACCGTGGTTTTGGTGATCTTGGTCGCTGGTCGCGAGCGCAGGTAATAGGTGGTTTTGATGCCGGCCTTCCATGCGTACATGTACATCGAGCTGAGCTGGCCGATGTTGGGGTTTTCCATGAACAGGTTGAGCGACTGGCTCTGGTCGATGAAGGCGCCGCGCGCGGCGGCCAGTTCGATCAGAGCCTTCTGCGGCAGCTCCCACACCGTGCGATAGATCGCGCGCAGGCGTTCCGGGATCGCGGCGATGTTCTGGATCGAGCCTTCGGCCAGCTTGATCGCGTCGCGCACCTCCGGCGTCCACAATCCTAGTGCCTTCAGCTCGTCGGCCAGATAGCGGTTCACCTGCAGGAAATCACCCGACAGCGTCTCGCGCTTGAACAGGTTGCTGACTTGCGGCTCGATGCACTCGTAGCAGCCGGCGATCGAGGCGATCGTTGCGGTGGGCGCAATCGCGATCAGCAGCGAGTTGCGCAGGCCGTGCTGCTTGACGCGCTCGCGCAGCGCGTCCCAGCGCGCGCTGTCGTGGGTTTGCGCCTGCGGCCAGTAGTCGAACTGCAGCTCGCCGTTGACCGCCCGGCTCTCGGCAAAGCCGGGGTGCGCGCCGACCTGCGCCGCCACCTCGTTCGACATCGACAGCGCGTGGAAATAGATCTCTTCGGCGATGCGCGTGGACAACGCCAGCGCCTCGCTGGAATCGAACGGCAGGCGCAGTTTGAAGAACACGTCTTGCAGGCCCATCACGCCGAGCCCGACCGGCCGCCACTTGATGTTGGCGGTGCGTGCCGTGTCGATCGGATAGAAGTTCAGGTCGATCACGCGATCGAGCTGGCGCACCGCGGTGCGCACGGTCGAGGCGAGCTGCTCGAAATCGAACGTGTGGCTGCCATCATCCGCACGCACAACGTGGCGCGACAGATTGACGGAGCCGAGGTTGCACACGGCCGTTTCGGTGGCCGAGCTGACTTCCAGAATCTCGGTGCACAGGTTGGACAGGTGGATCACGTTGTCCGGTTTGGCCGTCTGATTGCTGGTGGCGTTGCAGCGATCCTTGAAGGTCATCCAGCCGTTGCCGGTCTGCGCCAGGGTGCGCATCATGCGCGCGTAAAGCTCACGCGCCTTCACCGTTTTGACCGCGAGGCCTTCCGCTTCGGCCTTGGCGTAGTGCTGTTCGAATACCGCCCCCCAGCTGTCGACCAGATGCGGCACGACCTTGGGATCGAACAGCGACCAGTCGCCGTCGGTCTCGACCCGGCGCATGAATTCGTCGGGAATCCAGTTGGCGATATTGAGGTTGTGCGCGCGGCGCGCATCGTCGCCGGTGTTGTCGCGCAGCTCGAGGAAATCCTCGATATCGGCATGCCACGATTCCAGATACACGCAGGCCGCGCCCTTGCGCTTGCCGCCCTGGTTGACCGCGGCAACCGAGGCGTCCAGCGTTTTCAGCCACGGCAGCAGGCCGTTGGAATGGCCGTTGGTGCCCTTAATCAGCGAGCCGCGCGAGCGCACGCGAGTGTAGGCCAGGCCGATGCCGCCGGCGAACTTGCTGAGCTTGGCCACGTCCGCGTATTTGTCGTAGATCGATTCTAGCGAATCGACCGGCGAGTCGAGCAGGTAGCACGAACTGAGCTGCTCATGATTGGTGCCGGCGTTGAACAGCGTGGGCGAGCTGGCGATGTATTCCAGCGACGAGAGCAGGCGATAAAGCTCGAGCGTTTCGCCGATCTCGTTGCCGCCCAGCGCGCAGGCGATGCGCATAAAGAAATGCTGCGGCGTTTCGATCACGAAGCGCTTCTGCGGATGGCGCAGCAGGTAGCGGTCGTACACCGTGCGCAGGCCGAAGTACTCGAAGCGGCGCGTGGCCAGCGGATTGATCGCATCGTTGAGCTTGCGCGCGTTCAGCGCCACAAAGTCGCGCAATCGCTCATTGAGAATGCCCAGTTCCGCACCGCGCACGATCGACTGCGAAAAGCTCTGGATTTCCTGGCCGCTCACTTCCTTGTCGATATAGGCGCCGAGCAGACGCGCGGCGAGCTGTCCGTATTCGGGCTCCTCGGCGGTCAGTGCGGCGGCGGTGCGGATCGACAGCTGGTCGAGTTCCTGCGTGGTGGCGCCGTCGTACAGGCCCCCGATGGTCTTCAGCGCCACGCGCAGCGGATCGACCCCGTGCAGGCCTTCGGCGCTGCGGGTGACCGCGCGCACGATCTTGTTGACGTCGACGATTTCCTGGCCACCGTTGCGCTTGGTCACACGCATCTGGCCGGGGTTGTGTGGCGGGGTGAGCGCGAAGGCTTCGTCGGCGCCGGCCGATCTGGTCTGATCCCCGACGGTGGGAACGTCGGCTGTCGCCGGTTCGGCGATCGGCGCTTCATCGACTGGAATGTTGAAAGCATCGACGCGAGCGACAACGCGCTCGCTGACAGCGTTTTCGAGAGGTTGCATGGCGGTGGCTCCGGGCATAAAAAATCAAACACCCGCTCCCGCGCGCAGGGCCTGAAGCAACGATGTCTGCGGAAAGTCGCGGAGCGAACGCCACGCGGCGATCTCCCCTCGACGTACCTCCCCGCGGAAGTCGTCACCACGCATCAAGGCACGTTCGCCCTGATGTGCCGGCAGGTCTTCGGACTTGCGGACGTGGATCTTGCGATCCGCCTAATTGCCCCCGCTTCCCAGCCGCAGACGGCCAGTGCATGTGGAGGCGTTCGTTTCCGCTTTACCGCTGCGGGGCAGTTCCGGAGTTACACCGGATTCCCTTTTAAGCCCGACTGACAAATCGTCTGGACGGGCACCGACGGACACAACATATCGGGTGCCACCGGCCTGGTCAACCCAACAAGTTGTGGATGACTCTGGGGATAAGTCAATCGCCCGTCCACCCGGCGCGGGCTGCCGAGGCGCGCGGTTTATTTTCGGGCCGGCGACTTATGGCCACGTAAATCGTCCAACGGCTAACTCCGGCTGAAGCTCTCAGAGCGCGTCGTGATCCATCTCGCCGGTGCGGATGCGGATGACCCGTTCCAGCGAGGTGACAAAAATCTTGCCGTCACCGACCTTGCCTGTGCTGGCGGAATGCTGGATCGCTTCGAGCACGCGCTCGAGCTGGTCATCGGTAATCGCCAGCTCCAGCTTGATCTTGGGCAGAAAGTCGACCACGTACTCGGCGCCACGATACAGCTCGGTATGACCTTTCTGGCGTCCAAAGCCCTTAACCTCGGACACGGTGACTCCCTGCACGCCAACCTCGGCCAGCGCCTCGCGCACATCGTCCAGCTTGAACGGTTTTATGATTGCCACAACCAGCTTCATGATGTTTTCCCGTCTAAACGCATTGGCCCAAAAGCATTCGGCCCAAAAGATCGGTGAGGGCTGGATGCGACGGCGCATTCTGCCTGCAGCCGGGGACGTTGTCGCTGAATAACGACGTGTGTAGGACAATCCCTACAATTATTGACGGAGCATCCCGATGGCGAAGGCAAATCCCTTTCTCCTAACATCAAATCCGACGAGCTTGAGGCGCTATCCATGATGGATAAGCAGGTTATCGATTCGATTGCCTCGCGACTTGCGTCGTTGGTGCCGCCAGGATTGGCAGAAGCGCAACAGGATTTGCGGGCTAACTTCCAGGATGTATTGGCGCAAGGATTGCGCCGCCTCGATCTAGTCACCCGTGAGGAGTTCGACGTCCAGACGCAGGTGCTCGCACGTACCCGCGCCATGGTCGACGAACTGGAGCGCCGCGTGGCCGAGCTTGAGTCGGCCGTTGCTGCCCGCGGGAATTAGCTGCAACCAATCTCCCGGGAGCCGCCCCCGATCTGTCACCCTCACCCCGAGAACGATCGGGGGCGGTTAGTTTTTATTTCTTGCTGCCGGAGTCGCTCGATGTTGCCTTACTTGAGCGCCCCAGATACGCGCGGACGTTTGCCGTCCGCATGAGCCTTGCCGTTACCCTCAGTCGTGCCCAGGAAGGTATTTCCGCGCCGCAGGTGATGGTTGAAGTGCACCTGTCCGGCGGTTTGCCGTCCACCAACATTGTCGGCCTGCCCGAAGCTGCCGTGCGCGAAGCGCGCGATCGCGTGCGCGTGGCGATCCAGAACACCGCCTTCGAATATCCCAATCGCCGCGTCACCGTGAATCTCGCGCCCGCCGAACTTCCCAAGGATGGTGGCCGCTTCGATCTGGCCATCGCCTTGGGCATCCTGGCCGCAAGCGGCCAGGTGCCACGCGAAAGGCTCGACGACTGCGAATTTCTCGGTGAACTGGCGCTCACGGGCGCATTGCGCAGCGTGTCTGGCGTGCTGCCCGCGCTGCTGCGCGCGCGCGCGCGCGGACGCCGGGTCGTGGTGCCGCTAGAGAATGCGCCCGAAGCGGCGCTGGTGCCTGATGTCGACGTGCGCGTGGCCGAAACGCTTGCCGAAGTGTGCGGCTGGCTTCGCGGTGCGCAGGAGCTGTCGGCACCGATCGGTACACCCAGCAACGGCGGCGCCTATGATGGCCCGGATCTAATCGACGTGCGCGGCCAGCCGCAGGCGCGCCGCGCGTTGGAGATCACCGCTGTCGGTGGACATCATCTGCTGTTGATCGGGCCACCGGGCACCGGCAAAACCATGCTGGCCGAGCGGCTGCCGGGCATCCTGCCGCCGCTGTCCGAATCCGAGGCGCTGGAAACCTGTGCCGTGTTGTCGGTGGCCGGCCAGCAAACCGATCTGGCGCAGTGGCGGCGGCGACCGTTTCGCGCGCCGCATCACACGGCTTCAGCCGTTGCGCTGGTCGGCGGCGGCTGTGAATTCCATCTAATCCGACGACTTTCCATCAATAAATTCGACTGGGCGGGAAGAGTTGCCGATTCCATAACCAGTCGATGCGGCTGAACTAAACGGAATCACGATTATGGAAAATACGCAGCGAGCAGCGTCAGTCGAGTTTCTTGAGTTTTTGGCGCATATATCTAACTCAGCAACCGGCGAAATTTCGCTTCCCATGCTGGCCGGATCCTTGAGTCTCCGCGATGAAGAATTGTTTCAAAGGTGGGACGAGCGCGGCCACTCAATTGCATGGCCAGTGTTCGCGGATGAGATTCTTGCGGTATTAGACGCGGCGCAAGATCTGACTCTCAATTTAGCTCGAACGATTGAGTGGTATCGGCACGAGCCAATCGAACGCTTTGGTATGAGAACCGCGGACAAGGTCGTGACCCGTGGTAATGCTCGTCATTTGGTTCAGGTGCTTAAACAGGGAAATCTGCCGATCCGGTAACAGATTGACATATTTTCCATCAATAGATTCGACTGGGTTATCTTGTGCGTCACATCTTTAGCTCGACTTCGTGTGTATGACAGTTATCGAAGAGTTTCCAGACGACGACTCGTATCGAGTTATCAAATGGGTAGACAAATTCTCACTTCCGCACCTGACCACCCGGTCAACTTCAGTCACGATAAGGCTGCAGCGACTTCCGTTTAGTAGCCATAGGGATTTGAACCGCCTCACTCGGCAAGACGCTATAGCTTTGCTCCCTTTGGATCGTAACGATGCGGCTCAAGAAAAATATTTGTCGTGCCACGTCCATGCGGGCCTGTTGCCGCACTTAGTCGTAGGACGCGTTTACAAAGGGCGACGCCTCGCAGGCGAGTTACCTACGACACTTTCATCCATTGTCCTTGCGGATGCCGAGGAGTCATGCCGCGAAATTAAAATTGGTGAAGAGTTGGAAAAGCCGGTCAACTGGAGCTATCCCTACAAACTGATTCACGCTGCGGAATTTGGAGGCATACAAAACGAGTTTAGTAACTCCCGCTGCCTTGTCTTCAATGATGAGAGTGGCATCGAATACATCATTCCAAGGACTGTCATCTTTCAGAGGTTTTACGCACTGCAGCGGGAGCTAGCCACCGCTTTTACTAGCGGGCCTTGGGCTACGAACAAGAGCGACATCGTTTTCGAAGGATTTCTGCGTTCTGGGCTAAAGACGCAGATCGATCCAGCTTCCGGCGAATGGCACGTAATTCTTCAGACCCACGTAGATAACGCGTTTGGGCGCCTAGCCGCTCTTCTGTATTTCGATGAGTACGCAAAAGCATGCGCAGAATCGATCTATGCCGGAATGTTGTCCGATCGGCATGGCTACGCACACTCGCCTTGGTTCGCGAGCGCCAAACTTCCATTTCGAGCGGAAGCCAAACCACTCCGTCTTGAGGTCAAAGGCTTTATGTTGCTGCCGCGCTCAGGTAAGCAGGGAGGAAACGGCAAAAAGGTGGTCCACAAGCAAGCGTTTTTGGTCACATCCATTCTGGGAAGTAGCTGGCCTTCCTATGCACCCAAGATCAAGTTGGGTCGTTTAAATAGTGGTGACAAAGGACGTGAGCAGCTACCAGCGGAAGGTGGCAGGCCTTATGCGACCGCCTCACGAGCGCGTCCGGCTGGTAGTAATCTGCTGACCACCAGCAGCGTAGATGCTTCTGTTAACGAAGGCGACGTCGTTACGTTTGAAGACCACTTTTCTTGGCTGGGCGAGATCGAACCGGAAAAGCTTACAAAGGACACAAGCCAGCTTTATGTCGGCAATATCGTCATCGCTGCTGAGGCAAAGCCTCCAGAAAGAGCTTCCGGAGGCGAGCGCACTTATCAAGCCGGAAACGCAGCCCCTGCGCATCACAAGGCGCTTGTTCGCGACCCAATTAACCGTTTTCGCTATCTTCTAGAAGCATTCGAATCTTTACAACGTGCGGGGGATTTAAATCGATATTCTATTTTCCAGCCTATCGTTTCATCGCAGATCGCCCACTGCGGGGGACTGGTTTGTTGGAACTTTCTCAACGAAACAGCGCGAAAAACAGGGCGTTGGCCCAGCTCGGGCTGGCGCATGTTGGAGCGTGCCCGAGGAATTGGATTGGAACGCAGCTTAGGTAAGCCACGATGCGTTCTCGTGGTACGCGTGGAATTCGGAAAAAGAGTTGGGTACTGGCTCGAAATTGAAACTCGTGAAACCGAGGGAGGAGTTCTATCTCCTTTCATCGTAGATCTACAAACGGACGAACAAGAGGCCGTTCAACATATTGTGGAAGCCATCGCTCGCGGCGAAGGTAGAAGTTTGCGGAACACCATAGCGAAAGCGATAAGGGAGACAGGTGAGGGAACTGCGCACTGCTACAAACACATTTATAGGGGCGGCCACAATTCGGAACTCGACCTTAATTCGCTGCGACGCTTCGTAGCGAAATTCTGAAAATGCCAAGGACCCAGCTACGCTATGACTCGCTCAGCTCTAGAAAGGCCTCGATCTTGCGCTGGTCATCCGCTGATGCAGCATTGACCCTTTGGCAAAGCGAAGTGACATCACCGACTATTCGCTGATCTCTTAATTTGACCAGCGGGGACCCTTCACCGGTCAACAGCCAGTGAATGGACACGCGGCGGTCACCATGGACTGCCAATTGCGCGAGGTGGCTCAATTTTTCTGCGCTCAAAGTTACCTCACCACGTTGAGCGCGGTGTAGTGTCGTGGGTGTGCGATATCCCAGCTGCCGCGCAAGCTCCGCGCAGCTGCCCTCCAGGTGCAAATTCACCAGAAGTTTTAAACGTTGGCCGATCTGAACAGCCAACATTTGATCACGTTTCACTTGTGGCATAAAAACATCTTATCATGTTTTTATGCTATAACTTAAACATGAAAAACGAACACCTTGAGCGTTGCCAGATTGCTACCCCTCACGACGTGGTTTCGTTGCTTTGGGCGCTCGCTCGTGGCGAAAGAAAAGGTCGGAAGTTTGGGCGAGTGATCGATCTCGGTGCGGGCGACGCGCGCTTCGCTCAGGATGGGCGACATTTCCGAGAATATTTGGGTATCGAACGCGACACGAGCCGTTACAGAGGTGCGAAGTTGTCGGCGAATGCCACGATCTTGCACCAAGATGCGCTTAACGTTCGCGACAGCGGATTTGACCTGTGCATCGGCAATCCACCATACATTCGACATCACCATTTGGAGCCTGCTTGGCGCGACCATGCTCATCATCAGCTGAAAGAATTGGGGGGGCCGGTTCTCAAATTAACAGCTAACCTGTATGTACTGTTCCTCGCCCAAGCGCTTCTCCTTACGAAAGCTGCAGGGTTGGTCGTGCAACTGATTCCGTTCGAGTGGGTCACTCGTCCGAGCGCGGCAGAGCTTCGCGACTTCGTCCGGAAAAAGGGTTGGGGCGTCAAGGTATATCGGTTCAAGGCGGACATTTTTCCGACGGTACTTACGACCGCCTCAATCACGATAATCGACAAGTCTAAGCGTGATGGCGAGTGGGTCTTTGGCGAGATAGGTCGCGATGGCGTTATCGCACCAATCAAAAACGCTACCGGTACTGCTAACAGCGTTCTTCCATATGCAGATCGGCACGAGGATAGCCACGCCTTACGCGGCTTGAGCCCTGGCGGTCAAGATATCTTCGTATTGACAGAAGAACAGCGGCTATTCCACGGACTGCACCGACGTCGAGATGTAGTGCCATGCGTAACAAGTCTCAGGGCCGTGGCGCCCGATGTCACGCTCTTGGACGCCGTAAAGTTTGAGGAGCAATTTGTTCGGTTAGGGCGGCGCTGTTGGCTGATCCGAAGCGACCGAGAGCAACTCTCCGGCCCACTGCAGGATTACCTTAAATCAGTAGGCGAAGCCTGGAAGGCTTATTCAACCTGCGCAAATAGGAGTGTTTGGTGGCAATATCGCCGGCATCCCGTTCCCGACCTCCTCGTGTCATCGGGCTTCGTTGGTAAAGGACCGAAAATTTTGGTGAATTCAGTGGGAGCGGTCGCGGTGGGCTCAGTGTATGGCGTCATTGGAACCGGAGCCGCCGGTCCAGATGCTGTTGCATCGCGGCTTCGAGCTTATGATTTCAGGAAGCGCGTGGTACACCACGCCAACAACTTGAAAAAAATTGAAGTAAACCAGCTCAACGCGACACTCCACCGCCTTATGCGTTAATTCAGGGGAAGAGAATGGCTACTCGCTCAGCAAAGAAAGCGACCGCCACAAAGAAAGTCGCCACAAAGGTGGCAAAGTTTCGATTTAGCTCAACCCTCTTTGAAGAGCTTGGCGAGCGTTTGGTTAGCCGACCGGAAATCGCGCTTGCCGAGCTTATTAAGAACGCCTATGACGCCGACAGCCCCGACTGCCTCGTCTCTTTGGGAGAAGATGAGATATCCGTGGAAGATCACGGCCATGGCATGTCTGAGGACGACTTCCTCAACAACTGGATGGTCGTAAGCAGCCCTGCGAAGGGGCTTCAGCGCTTCTCGCGGCTCTATGGACGAAATATGGCGGGCTCCAAGGGTGTCGGACGCTTTTCAGCGCGATTTCTAGGCACGCTCGTCACACTCGAGAGCATTGCTTACGACAAAAGGCGAAACCGAAAGACGCGTTTAAAAGCTGAATTTGATTGGGACCAAATAGCGCGGCACGACCAAGTCACTACGGTGGATGTGCATTACCGCGTGACGTTGCTTTCCGATGCTGTCGAGACAGGTACGAAACTTCGCATAGGTCGGCTTCGCCAAGAGATCGGCCGTATCGCGTGGTCGAAGATCAAGACGGATATTTTACGCCTTACGGATCCGGCCGCTGGACTTGAGCTTCCGCCGCTTGAATGGCGCCAAGAGCAGCGGCGGGGAAGCACCCCCAGCGACCCCGGTTTTCGAGTACGCATTGTCGACGATGAAAGTAACGATGATGCTGATGATGATGGTGACATCGCGACGAGTGTCCTCGGAAATTTTGTGGGTCGAGTACGCCTCAAGGTCGACGAAGCGGGCTTAATGACTTATGAGGTGTTCTGGCGAGGACACAATCGGGCGCTGGTTAAAAAAACTGTCCCTCTCGCGCGCTTCACTCACCAGTTTCAAGCGGCTGAATTGATGACACATCGCGGCGTTCCGACTGATTCCCGCGGGCTGCCAGTTGGCTTATCCAATACACCACACCTTCCTCTTGGCTCAGCGATGAATTCGACCGTTTTCGTCGATCTTCGTTTTTTCCCGAAGCGAAAAGGCACGTTTGCGGGACTGCCGGTGGACGGCACGCGGGCTCTCGGTTGGGTAGGCGACAATTCGGGGTTTCCAATCGTGGACAACGGCTTCACGATGGAGTCGTACGCGGACGTTACTAGCGACTGGCTTGAGATTGACGCGAGCAAAGCGAAGAACGAGCGCTCTTGGCAGTCCGTCATCACTCCCGCGTTATATCCAATGACTGACGAGGATAAAAAGGATCCCCGTCGCAATCCCATGTTGGCGCTGCCTCGTGGTCGGCAAATCATTGGTCGTGTGCACGTGGCTACTCGAAAGCTACCCGGGGCAAATGCGGGAGATAGCGAGAACTGGCTACAGCCCAATATGGATCGCGAGGCCTTGCGGTCCAATGATGCTTTTCGGCTGCTATGGCACGTATCGCGTTTCGCTGTTGAGCTCATTGCGCATTTTGATCGCGAACAACGTCTTCAGGCAGAAGCTAAGGAGGAAACTGAAAAGCGCGCGGCGGCTAAGGATTCGTTGAGCGCTGCCATCGATGAGGTTGCTCTTTCTGACGATATCGATCCGGTATTTCGTGAGCAGATCGTTTCGCGTTTGCGCACGGTCGAGCAGAGCCTTGCGCAGGCAGAGGAGTACAGCCGAGAAGCACGTCAATCGCTAGATCTAATGTCTCTCATGGGCGTGATGGCGGGTTTCATGACGCACGAATTCGAGAAAGCCCTCGATAGCCTAAAGACGGCTGGGAAAATTGCTCGGAAGCTTGGCAAAAGCAATCCAGCGTTAATGGCTGACGCAGAGAAAATTCTCAATAGCGAAGTGGCCTTGGCCAACTATCTCGACTACATGAGAGTCTTCATCGATCGCGCACGGGATCCCAAGCCACAGACGTTCATCGCAAGGGCCCAAATCGCGCTCGTCGTTAAGACACTCTCGACCATCGCTCAAGATCACGGAATCACCATCGATATCAATGTCGAGCCGCGCTTGCCTGGTCCCAATGTGCCGATCGCCGCCTATAACGGTATCGTAGTGAATCTTCTTTCTAATGCCCTAAAATCGCTCGTCGCCAAAGCCGCGGGAGGCGCTCGAAAAATCCTAATCTACGCAACTAATGACAGCAATAACCACGTCTTGGTATGCGCCGACTCCGGAATTGGTATTCCGTCGTACTTACGGGATCGAGTATGGGATCCGCTCTATACGACTACGGCAGATACTGAGGAAAATCCGCTCGGTTCGGGCTTGGGACTTGGCCTTAGCATTGTTCGTCGCGTTGTCCAGCAGCTGAAGGGAAAGGCCGAGCTGATGGACGAATCTCCGACTGGTTACGTAACAGCTTTTAAAGTCCAATTACCCATTTCAAATTAACGAACGGAATCGTCGTGAATTTATTAATTATCGAAGATGAGGCACCGTTTATAGCCTTAGTGCGCGAAGCATGTGCAAAACACCAGGTCAATCTCATCACGCCAGATGATGTGAACCTCGGTGAGAGCTTTAACGACCAAGGCGAGCTCGAAGTGCAGCTCGAAAGGCGCCTTCGTGTAATTGTAGAAAGTCGAAAGATTGACCTTGTCCTGCTTGATTCAGATCTGTCCCGGTCGCAGGGTCTTCGCACGCAGACCGAGTTTCGTTTGGCGTTTCAACGAATTGGCGTGCCCGTATGCCGGTATCGAAAGAAACAGACAGATACTTCGTTATCGCTGTTAACGTTCATGCATCGCCTGGCAGATGATGGTGCCAGCACGATCATGGTTCCGGGTGAATTGGCACAAACGGACGAAGCGTCAGCAGAGAACCTTGTTATCTGGCTATTACACATTGATCATGGCTTCAAAGCACTCGAGAGCGGGCTTGAGGAGCACAAGGCAATTCTTGATGGCTCGCCAGGTCCTGCCGGAATCCTTGCAATTATTCTCGGGCACCCGTCGTTGGCCACTGACCTACTTGGCTATACCGCGCAAAATGTCAATTTCTTCGGACCGGTTGCGACGAGTGAGGTTAACGAAGCATCGCGGAAAAAATTCTCAACGCAATTGGGATATTGGTTATTCAATTACATTCTAGCGTTTCCAGGACCTATATTGAATCAGCCGAGTGCGGCTGCGTACCTTAATATCACTGCCGAAGGTGTTGCGCGCGCCGACGTGCAAGAAGCTATCGCGACCGCGGAATACGAAGGACCCTTTAGCAGATCAGGTCTCTTCTACTGGAAAGAAAAACTGGACGAATTGCTTGAGGCAGCGCGAGGAGACGTCGCTTTGGTCGATGGCGTTGCCGGCGGCGAACTTACTCGTGTCTCCGAGGGACCGATGGGACTCGCGTATTACTGTCTATTGAACCGAGAGCCGATCAAAGCGGAAGATGCCGCCCCAAACCCGGACTGGATTCCTAGTGGTGCACAGCTTGCACGCATCAAGCAGGAAGACCTCGATCAACTCGGTCCCATGTTGAATATCTGACATGAGCGCGAAATCATTTAACAGTTTTTATCAGCGTTGGCAGCCCAAGATTGATGTAATTGTCAAAGGCCGCAGCGCACGCCTTCACTGGCCAGCCCTAACGCGTTCAGACAAAGACGGCACAACAACTTACGCAACCGTGGACCCCCTTCTCATCTGGAATGCGCCGACGAAAGGTTCAAGCGGATCCGGGCGACAGACGAAGCAAGCAATTTTTGTCGGAGCTTCATTCGATTTTTCAAACATCGATGGCAAGGACATACTCGTCAAAGGAGCGTGTCACTTGGCAATCTATCGTGTTTCGCCGAAAGAAGACGGGCATGAGGCGGAGCTTTTTGACCAAATTCATTTTGATATGGAAACAGGGACGCCTGAGACCAAATTTCATCCAATTTTTCACATTCAGCGTGGTTCGGAAAATACGTCGGATTCACCAAAATATCATCGATTATTGGCCGGGGCCGCTAGAGTCGCACAAGAAAAAATTTTGATTAAAAACGATACTCCAATAGCGTCACCGTACCTAAGACTTCCTTCGCCGCAGATGGATTTTTTTTCGGTCATGACGATGATCATGGCAGACTTTTTTTGCAACTCTCGTCAATACTCAAGCTCCGAACCAAGCTTCAAGGCGCTGCTAAAGTTGCTTAGGGAAGATGCGAACATTGCGCGCCAAAGCCAACCCGCAACCATCCTTCGCCAGCGCCAGCAGGCGGCGACGTTTGATTCATTGGCGCATTGGTACGCTGAGTCGGTGTAATTTAGGCAGAACAGAAGCAGGGTCGACGCGTTACTAAGGAGCTCGCATTCCTTAAGATTTTCCCATATTGAATGGCGAAAAATTGAGAGTTGGGATCTCACGTAAATGAATCGGAGCAACGAAATTAAGATCGGTACGGGTAATCAGACCTAAACGAATCACTTTACGTGCGGATTCCGGTTCGAATGAACATCGATTCCGGGTGTTCCTGTACACGGCGCTGGTACTCACCCGAAACCGGGAGGGTGTTGCCTGTTGCTGACCGCTGGGCATTGCTGGCACTTAGTTGAGGCCTGCTCTCAACCAAAGTAGACAGTCCTGGCAACTGAAAATGACACATTCTGTAGCGTCTGTTAGACGGTACGATAACCATAAAATCTCCCTAGAGAATGACGATCATGACCGAAGTAGATCGTTCGATGGCTGGGAAAATATGCATGGTCACCGGTGCTACTGCTGGTATCGGCGAAATGACGGCGCGCGAATTAGCGCGGCGGGGCGCTATAGTCGTCGTTGTTGGCCGTAATGCGGAGCGGTGCCAGCGAACGGTAGCTGCGATCCAGCGGGACACCCACAACCCGGCGGTTGAATTTCTATGCGCGAATCTGTCTTCGCAAATGGAGATACGCCGTCTGGCGCAACAGTTCCTTGATCGTTACAAAAGCTTGGACGTCCTCGTCAACAATGTCGGCGCCTTGTTTACACTGCGCAAGGAAAGCGTCGATGGTATCGAGATGACGCTGGCGCTGAATTACGTCGGCGTATTTTTGCTGACTCAGCTATTGCTCGATGCGCTCAAGGCAGCTTCGCCGGCGCGCATTATCAATGTCGGCTCGGAAGCGCATGAAGACGTATCGCACTTCGATTTCGCAGACCCACAGTTCGCTAAGCGTGGATTTGGCGCGTATCCGCGCACCGAATGCGGCAATATCCTTTACGCACTTGCAATGCCGTGGGCGCATCCCGCCTTTCAGCAATATTCCCGAACCAAGCTCGCCACCCTGTTGTTCACGCATGAATTGTCCCGAAGACTGGTCGGTACCGGCGTGACCGTCAACGCCCTGCACCCAGGACTGGTTGCCACGCAATTTTCAAACGGCAATGGTGTGTACGGCTGGCTCATGCGCCGCTTCATGAAGTTGCGTGGCATCAGTGTAGACGAGGGTTCTGCGACGTCCATCTATTTAGCGACGGCGCCGGAAATCGAGCGAGTCTCCGGCGCATATTTTGTGAAGCAGCAAATGGTAGCAACGTCTGCCGCGGCACAGGACGAAGCCGCCGCCGCCCGACTGTGGCAGTTAAGCGAAGAATGGGTGGCCGTTTAGCCGACTCTATCGCGTCCGTGTGTTTGCCACACTCGAGACCATAGCCAGGGTAGACCAATACTGGGCGGCGACGTGGCAAGGGTAAAGCGACACCGTAAGCCCGATGATTTTGCGTTTTCACATACCCTAGACCCATCGCGGCCAACGCTGTTATCGAAGGGCGTCAGCTTCTGCGCCGTTTACAGACCTGACCGGCACGCTGTTCATTGCCTACCGGCACCCGCGTTTACGGGTAGCCTCTTCGCCTAGCAGGCGCGCAGTCGGTCCACCTGTCACTTTTAGCGTTGGCCTGTCCCAGTCTGATATCTGCGATGACAGAAAATCGAGACATTCGCCTACAGACCTCTCTCGGCGTAAAGACGACTCTATATCTGCTCCGCGAGTCCGGGTAGGACCGCCGACAGGTGTCAGGCAGTAGCCGACGCCATGCTGTCATGGTGGAACCGATGACCGGGGCACATCTTCTTTCGATGGGGAAGCCGATGCTAGAGATTCGAGCAGTGCAAAAAAAGCTTCGTTGTGTTCGATACCGACGAGCAGGAATAGGTCATGCGTTTTGATAGCTGTCAGGCCGTGCTTGCAGGATCTTTTGCCGCGAGCTGATTGTTTGGTGCTCGAATGTGTGGGTTCCAGCATCTCCGGTCACTGATTCAGGTCAGCGCCCGTCACAGTGCGCTGATTCCGAACATATCTCCTAGCGCGGCCCTTGGCGTCAGACTGTCGATCTAGCTACAGCTTCAGTGTCGGTGGGAACGAAGGACGAATCTGATGAGGATTCTCTGGTGGACTTAATCTGGCGGAGGCAGATCAGTGACATCAGGGCAAAAAAGTGCGGTTGCTACTGCCTGGACATGGAGGTTGCGCTGCGTAGCTCGCTTTCATTACCGGAGTGCCAACGTAAGAAGAGCCGCCCATGCACTTGTGAATCCTAAGAAGCCTTGCTACGTTCACTACGCTGGTCGCAATGTCCAGTAACGGGGACTACAGGGACGCATTGCATGAGAAATTGCCAAGGAATGGCTGGATACTGCTTAGCGGCTGCGAACGCAGTTTATAGGTTGCCTCGATATCCGACCCGACGGCTGATGCTTTGTTCAAGCCAGTCTTATCGCGAGACGCTAATTCGTTCTTTTAAGACGCGAGCCTTTCGGGCCTGTCGCGACTTTGCCATATCTACCGTTTGGGGAATCGCATGAAGGCACGCTTCAAATTGTGGATAGGACTCTTTTTTGTGCTTTCGATGACAGCGCATGCGCAGTCTTCGACTTCGGTCACCCCCGATCAGGAATATCAGAAACTAATCCAAGTGGATCAGAACATCCAGCCGCTGGGTGAACATCCGTTCGGGGAAAACATCAATTTGTACGATGGCACACTGTCGTTCGAGTTATCTGACGTGAGCCTGCGAGGTAGCGGCCCGACCATCGAGTTGGGACGAACGCTGTCCTTTTGGGGATGGGCTGACCCTTCGCAGAACGCACTCCGTCCCTTCGGCGACTGGGACTTGGATATTCCCCGCATCGAAACGCTTGCAGGAGGAGAGGGCACGCCTATTTGGCAAACAGGAGTGGGAGGGACCACGCCTACGGTGGGTACGACGCAACGTTGCAGCAATTTTGCCCCGCCACCGGGCATCGCTTCGACGCTCAGTGAGGGCGGCTGGGTACCGGATGAATGGTGGTACGGGTACAACCTGTTGGTGCCCGGCCAAGCTAAGCAACTTCTGATGCCGCGCGTTGCCGCGAATGCACTCTCGCCAACGATTAGTGGCATGAGCTTCCCCATCGTTACCAAGAACAACTGGATGATCAGTTGCGGGGTCACGGCGAGCGATGGCGGCGAAGGGTTTCTTGCCATTGCACCGGATGGCACGCGCTACACCTTTGCTCATCTTGTCTATCGTCCTTACAACACGATCATAGGCGCGGGCGCACTTCCTCCTGATGTAGTGTCTGCCCCTAAATCAAGCACCCTCTCGGCACATAGCGCTACGCCCTTGGTCGGCGCCCCAGGCGGCATAGGCCTCCTGTTTCGCCGTGATGCGTTTATGTATGTGACGCAGATCCAGGATCGCTTCGGCAACACGCTGACATACAACTACGATTCGAGCACTGGCTATCTAAACAGCATCACGGCCAACGACGGACGGGAGGTGGATCTGGCGTATACGGCAGGGTCGCCGCTGGTTCAGTCGATCACGGAAAAGGCGGCCGACGTTCCATCTCGCACCTGGACTTACAGCTACACCGTGCCGACGCAGACGGACGCCATGACAACTTTGACCGGCGTGCAATTGCCCGATGGAAGTGCTTGGTCTTATCAGCTGGGCTTCATTCAATCCGCGTTGATATATCCGACGAACGGCAACTGTCAGCTCAACACGTTGCCCAACCTCATATCCACGGGTGGCGCAGTACCTACTATTACCGCGCCCTCTGGCCTGACGGCCACATTCAACGTGGCGGCCAGACTCGGCGGCCGTTCCTACGTGCCAAGGGACTGTTATGGCAATGACGAAGGCACGGCAAATATTTCCATTTATCCGGAGTATGCCGCCCAGTTCGCGATGACGAGTGAAGTGGTGTCAGGTGCCGGGATGCCCACCGAGACTTGGAGTTACAGCTATTCGCCCACGAATCAAAGTTGGGGCAACGATCCATGCGCCACCAGCGGCACATGTGCCACCACTGTCTATACCGACGTTACAGATCCCAATGGCAACGACACCCGCTACACCTTCAGCAATCGCTTTGACGCCAGCGAAGGACAACTAAAACAGACGGACTACTACAGCGGTTCCGCCAGTGGCACGTTGATGCGGTCGGAGGCTAGTACGTACGCCAGCCCCACCGGCGGCCCGTGGCCCGCGTCCTACGGCACCGACCTTCTGTACCGGGACAATCAATTGCAGGTCTCTGAGCTTTCGCCACTGAGTCAACGCACAATCACAGAAGAAGGTGATTCGTACGTTTGGAGCGTTAACAGTTTCAACAACTATGCGCAGCCTACGGACGTGTCGCGCTACAACTCGATCGCCGGCCCTCAGTGCCTAACATCCATCACCCCAGAAAATTGCATCAGAGCAACTACCACTTATCTCAACGACCCTGCACTTTGGGTATTGGACCTACCTGAGGTCGTAACTAACACGACTAACGGCGCATCCGAAGTCGAATCTCAAAATACGTACAACGTAGGCGTCGACGACACGCTGCTATCGCGCGCGCGCTTCGGCCAGACGCTGATGAACTACACGTTCAGCGCCGGCCAGCTTGCCAGCTTTACCGACGGCAATAACCACACGACGTCGTTGAGCAACTACAAGCGCGGCATTCCCCAGTCCATCAGTTATCCGGACAACAAAAGCGAGTCGCTGGTTGTGGACGACCTCGGCGAGATCTCGTCGCTTACGGATCAGAACGCTAACACCACAGGCTACAGTTACGACCCGGTCGGTCGGATTGCGGGGATTACTTATCCCACCGGCGACGCCGTCGCGTTGTACCCCACGACATTTACGTACAGCTTCGTCGCAGCCGCCGAACGCGGTGTAGCGGCTAACCACTGGCGTCGCACCAAGACGACGGGCAGCGCCGTCGATACCACTTACTTCGATGCCATGTTGCGCCCCGTGCTCAGCGATACGTCGATCCCGGGTACCGAGATCACTACCGGCGACGCCTACGATTGGAAAGGTCAGACCACCTTTGCGTCCTACCCCACCAGTGGGGCTCCCGACCTGTCCGCGCTCACCAGCGGCACGCACCACATCTACGACGCGCTGGAGCGGGTGACTCAAGTCCAGCAGGACTCTGAGCTGGGCACGCTGACCACCGGTACGGCGTATTTGTCCGGGGCCGGCAAGCAGGTAACTGACCCGAAAGGGAACATCACCACGACGTACGCTCAGGTGTTCGACGAACCCTCTTACAGCGCGCCCATTCAGGTACAGGCGCCGACGGGCATCACCCAGACAATCGTCCGCGACGTGTACGGCAACCCACAGTCAGTCACCCAATCCGGGCTATACGGTTCCGAGAGCAAAACTGTGACCAAGACGCTGACCTACGATAGTTATCGTCGTCTGTGCCGCAGTACCGAGCCTGAGACCGGCAGCGAAATAATCACCTACGACGGCGCCAACAATATCCAGACGACGGCGTCGGGGTTGACCATCAGCGATACAGGATGCGGCACCTCGCCCACGGCGTCCCAAACGGCGTACACCTACGATGCGATGAATCGCGTGCTGACCATTGGGCCGCCGAGTCCCACCCAGAGCACCATCTATACCTACGATGGCGTAGGCAACATCAAGACGTCGATTTCCGGCACGGCCATTCAAGGTTTCTCCTACAGCACTCGCAACCTGGTGACCAATGAATCGCTTTGGCTCCCAAACAGCGGCCTTAGCTGGGGGTTGAGCTACGGATACGACGGGTACGGCAACGTCAGCAACGTCGTCTATCCCAACGGAGAAAACGTCGCCTATGCGCCCGACGCGCTGGGTCGGGCCACGCAAGCGGGCAGCTATGCCAGCGGGGCCAGTTATTTTCCTAACAATAATGTTTCCAGCTTCACCTATGGCAACGGTATCGTTTATGTCGCGGAACTCAATGCGCGCCAAAGTCTGAGTAATTTTTCCTACGGTACGTCCAATACCGTCAGCCTTAGCGAAGATCTAATTTACGACCCGAATGGCAACATCACTAACGTCAACGATCTCGTTAACGGCCCACGGACAAAGACGTTCGGTTATGACGGCCTGAATCGATTGACGAGTGCGCAAGCCCCCGGACTCAACGTCAATGAGGCTTACACGTACGACGCATTGAATAATCTGCGTTCGCGCTTGACCGGCGGCGTAACGTTCAATTTCAACTACGACGCCACCAATCGGTTGAGTTCGCTAACTACGCCGTCGGGCACGACAGCGACCTATAGCTACGACACGCTGGGCAATCGACAAAGTGTCTCGAACGGTTCGACCACCACCTCGTATGTTTTCGACAACAAGAACCAGCTGCTGCAAATCCCCGGCCTCGATACCTATGCCTACGATGCCTCCGGACGGCGGATTACTAAAACCACCGCGGGTGGATCGTCAACGTACTCGTTTTACAGCAAGGCAGGCCAGCTGATGTATGAGGCTGTGCCAAGCAGTGGGCAAGCGACGAATTTTATTTATCTTGGTTCCAAGATGGTCGCTCGCGACGTCTACACCCAGCTCGGCGCGCCTGCATCGGTTACGTTTGATGCCAATCCGAACAATGGCAGCTATACGGTGAGCTGGGGCGCAGTTCCCGCGGCCACCAGCTACAACGCGCAGGAAAGCGCAAACGGCGGTGCGTGGACCGCCGTGTATGCCGGCAGCGGCACGAGCGTCGCGTTGAGCGGTAGAGCGGGCGGTAGCTACGTGTATCAAGTGCAAGCATGTACCAGTGCGGCTTGTGGGGCTTGGACCAGTTCGGCCACCTTGGGTGTAACGCCTGCATTGCCCATTGTCACGGTGCCCAGCGGCACGGTGAACGGCACCTACACCGTCAGTTGGACGGTGCCGGTAAGTGCGACGACGTTTGACGTGCAGGAGCGAGTGAACGGCGGTACATGGACAACCATCGCTAGCGCGACCACGGCAACATCGATCGCTCGCCCTGGAACCACCAGCGGCAGTTACGCCTACCAGGTCGACGCCAATAACGCTTACGGCAATCGAGGCTGGGCCAGCTCCAGTGCGGTCACGGTCGACACCAGCTACGGCGTGGTGCCAACCGCGCCCACGAGCCTCACCGTACCGGCCAGCAGTACGACCGGTAACGTGACGCTGAGCTGGGGCGCAGCGAACTCGGTCACCAGTTACACCGTGCAGCAGAGTGCCAACGGAGGCGCTAGTTGGAGCACCGTCTACACCGGGGCAAGCACCAGTACGGCGTTGTCGGGATTGGCCGATGGCAGCTACACCTATCAGGTCCAGGCGTGCAACCAATACGGCTGCAGCGCCTGGGTGAGAGGCGGCACATTAACGGTCTTGCTGCCGCCGCCGGAGCCAGCGAGTATCACCTCTCCCGCGACGAGCAATGGCCCTGTGCCATTAAGTTGGTCGGCTTCCGCCACGGCGACAAGTTACACGTTGCAACACGCCATCTATGACTTCACAGGATGGAGCACCATTTACACCGGTGCGGCCACGAGCTTTACGCAGAACGAGACGGCGACATCGGCGGGATGGATTTACCAGGTACAGGCCTGCAATAGCAGTGGCTGCAGCGCATTTCGTCTCGTCAGCGGTGGGACATCCGTGACCATTCCGCCAAGCAGTGCTCCCGGTTTGAGTGTGCCGGCCAGCAGCAATAGCGGGAGCTATGCAGTCAGTTGGTCAGCGGTAACGGGAGCCGCCACCTATACCCTCCAGCAGCGTCTCAACGGCGGCGCATGGAGCACCGTACAGGCCTCATCCGCGACAAGCGAAAGCTTTAGCGGGAAAGGGAACGGCAGCTATGGGTACCAGGTGCAAGCGTGCAATGCGGGTGGCTGTGGGCCTTGGAGCGGGATCGGAACGGTTGTAGTAGCGCTGATTCCTGCAACACCAACACTCACAGTGAAACAAAGCCCCGGCGCGAGCCAGCACATACTTGCATCGCTCAGCTGGACCGCCGAACCCACTGCAACAACATATGTGGCGCAAGACGAGAGTGGCACCATCATCACGCAGGATTATTCGGGACCCAACACAACATGGTCGGGCGGCTATACCGGCGCGTTGCGCACCTTTCGAGTGGAGGCATGCAATAGCTCCGGTTGTTCGCCTTGGACCGGTTGGCAGTAGCGATGATGAGGTCGTCGCCGCGGCGTGAGGCCATTGCGATAGCGTCACGCATGACGCGTCGCCATACGTTTGATCACTCGTGCATGTCAATCCGAATCAGGCAACGTTTATGCCATTGCTTGTCCGTGATACGACCATGACGATCGATAAGGAACTCACCATGAAGATCCACCGGTTTATCATTCAAACCCTGTTCCTGCTGGGCCTGTGGCTGGGCGCAGGGCTACAAGCCCAGGCGCAAACGGGTACCGTGACGTATGTTTACACTGATCAGCAGGGAACGCCGTTAGCCGAGGCGGATGCCAACGGCAACATTACGGCTACGTTCGACTACGCGCCTTACGGAAGCCAAGCGTTAGGTACAGCGCCCAATGGCGTGGGCTACACGGGACATGTTAACGATCCTGATAGTGGCCTCGTCTACATGCAGGCTCGTTACTACGATTCCGCAACGGGCAGGTTTTTGAGTGTTGATCCGGTTGGGCCAACGGCAGGTAATACTTTTAACTTTGGTCGGTATGTTTATGCAAACAATAGCCCGGCCGTAAACACCGATCCAACCGGAATGGGACCGGGGGATCCGGACGATGACTCTAATTCTGCCTTCCCGCACGAGGTCACTTATTTTGGCGGCAACGGCGGCTCAGCAGGCAGCAATCAACAACAGTCATCGCCACCTTCCAGCCCAGCTGATAGTGGCAATTCAGGAGGCTCTGCTGGAGCGGCAGGAGCCGGAGCGGTAGGGACGCTTGGTCAAATCGAAAAAATTGGGGGCGCCGCTTGGGGTGACTTGAGCAGCGCAGCCGCACGAGCACTGGGAGTAGTAGGCTCCACACTTCTGCTTAGCGGAGATACACCAGCAACTCAATTCGTTGTTCGAGGCGGAACGTGCTTAGCCTGCCAATTCGCGGGCGGATCGGGCGTCTATACAGATGCAACGGGAAACCTTCAAAACATATCTGTCCAAACGTTTCCAGCTACGTCAATTCAACAATTAAGCCAAAGGCAGTGGGTGCCAAATAATCAGATAGGCGTTACTACTGTTCAAAAGCTATTAGGTCAAGGTGCAGCTGTCATCCCAACTCCAACGCCAAATAATCCCTATCACGCCACCTTGGGGGGTATCACGGCACAGCAGGCGCAGCAGTCTTTTGGCGTGATGCCTAATCCCAATCCTAAACCGTAATTTTACGAAATATCAAACATGCTCACTGAAATATACATTCGCGAAATCATAGATCGCCTAGAAAAAACGACCGCTGGACCATGGATATCTTTTCTCGAAAAAAGGGATGGATTTAGTGGCTCGAGTTTCATACGTACTGGGGGTGAAGACATCTATCTTCTGGGTGCAACCGAAGAAGACCAAGAGTTTGTAGCCCATGCTAGAGAGGATATTGAAAATCTTGTTTCCGAGGTCATGCGGTTGCGACTTTTGATACCTAGTGATAGGGATATCGAATAGAGCCGTTAGGTTCTCAAGCTAATTTTTGCTCTCTTGGCCACGCTCATATAGGTATGCTTTCCTCATATTTTTTTAATAGTGCTGATCAAGACACGTTGTGTGGCAGCAAAAGCATGCTCGCGTTTTTGATCAAAGGATCTATACAGCTGCATGAAAGGCATGGAAGTGCTTTTAAGCGACGATGAACTTTCGGCTCGTGCCGAAATTACGATGTGAGAAGGAATGTGGGTGGCTGTAATCTGGGATCGGTTAGAAAATTAGCTGGGATCCCACATTTTGAATGAACTCGATAAAGAGCCATCACCTTTCAAAGTCGGTGGTTGGATCATTTACCTAGTGAAAAGAAGTTCGGGTATACCGTGATATCGACAACTCCGCTCGTCGTGGGTCAGCGATACAGAGTTGCCGAAATTCAAAAGATTCGTAAGTTGTGGTCGTTGGTTACCGAGAATCGGGTGGCGGGCTTCATTGGACGAATTTTGATCCAGGACGATCAGAAATACGTGTGAAGACTCTATAAATTCTGTCATAGACTTTAAAGGAAGCCGTCTGGTTCAGCTTTGATCCCACGCGTCGATAGTCAACATGCTGTCCTCATGGCACGCGTCCATTCGATTGCGGTGCATGGTGATTTTCGCCGACCAACCCCCATCGGAAACATAGTCGTCGCCGACGACCAGGGGAGCCGTGTGCTTGGGCGGTCCATCCTGAATTAGCGGAAAAACATGTTTCGCGGCCACCGTGTAACGGCACGGGTATCCGCCGAACTGCACTTGGGTAGCGTTCCCGTTGCTAACCAAGGCGTCCAGCCATTTTTTGCCGCCCACGCTCGACTCCCAGGTAGCCAAAATGGCCGACTTGTCGACCTCGTGGTCGAGCTCCTGTGGTGTCTGCGACGAGATGACGATCCACCAGCCAAGCATGAGTATTTTCTCCAAGTAGAAACACGAGCCCTAGTCTGCCGGATCACTTTACACAGAATTTTATCAACAGCATCAAACCTACAGTGGTCAACGAAGGTGGTGCTTAAGCCACTTTTTTTGCACAGCGCACGGTTTTTCATTTCATAGCGCGGTGCGGCGCATCCATGTCGTGATTAACTCTCGCATCGAGGCTGGCACGCGCACAGTGTCCATGGCATCAGACAGGTAAAGTTCGTTCCCTTGCGTTTCCAATGTCCACTTACCTATTTCTAAGCGTTTGGCCGAAAATCCGAACGCCTTGGCTACCGTTTTTTGCAACACAGTCATGGGTGCACGCTCCAAGCCAGTGGCTTCAATCTTAGCCAAAAGCAGTGCCAAATCTCGAACTGTGCGTGGTGGCCCGCTCTTTCGTGAAGGCGGTGCCGGCATTTCGATGTCCCAGCTCAGTTCCGTTCTGCAAAACGCGATCCAGCGGAACAGGCTCGCCCTCGCACCCTGGTGTTTGCGCAGGAATCGTTGCAGTTGATCTTCGCGGCAAGGTCGATTTTCTTCGAGCCCTTCGGCTCGGCATAGCTGGCTCGCTGCCGTGAGGTAAAGACGCATCGTTCGCGATGCCATTTTTTTTTCATCGAGCCAGTCCACGTAGCGCTTTAAGAGAGGCCCGCATGGCTCACGACGTAAGGCAATCAACTTCTCGGCGATTCGGGATCGCTCCACCTGCTCTTGCTTCGTGACCTCGTCCAACGCGACGCCCACGTGCCCTCTCAAAAATCGAACGGGAAGGACATGCTTTCGTAGCTCGGCAACACTAAAGTGCTGTAGCAGCCCATCGCCTTGTAACGCCTGCGCCCGATCGACTGCCGAATCCAAGCGTGCGAAGAAGTGGAAGTGGGTAGCGAACGTCTTAGCAAGGTTCGGCTTGTCGGGCTTTTCAAGAAGCAACCACTCTCCAAATGCGGTGTAGGCAGTGCGAGTCCAATCCCGTTCAAGTGCCAGCGCCTGCACGGCAGCCTCGTGTTTGATCCGCTTTCTATTCAAACACGCTGTGCATTTCCCTGTCCCGTTTCCAGCGAGCGTCGATCCACAGCCAAGGCATAAGTGACTTAGTTCTTCGCCAGGCGTACAAGCTTGGCAGTGCGGCTTCCCAGTTGGCAGTAAACCTGCGACTGGCCGATAGCGCCGGCACACGGCGCAACTCTTGTGCGTAAGCTTGTCTCGGCACGATTTGCATATTTTCTCGTCTATCCCTATGCGCGGCGCGCGTGACAGATGGACACTCGCCACACCACACCATCCGCAAGGTTCCGGTTCCAAAAAGTAAGAAGCACACCCGCCGCAGACAGGGCGTTCATCCACAAGCCTGGCCGCCTTCCATACATGGCGGTCGCAGCGCAGACAGCGGCGCGTTTCGCGCTCGCACTGCCGGCATATGACAGCCGACGTCGTGTGACGATGCGCGCGAGCTTGCTTTCCGCATCGGGTACATGGCACGGGAATGAATACATGGGCATAGCAAGAGGAACAATATTCGTTGCCCTTGTAGATCCGGTGCGCATGGACTATGGAGCGTCCGCACTGGTCGCAGTACCGCTGGTCTTTGTTATCTAGGCTCATTGCGTTGCCGCCCGCCACAGCAGCTCGGCTCGTGTCGTTCGCCATTCGGCGTCATGGCGCCGCGAAACGTCTAGCTGAGACCGAAGAGCATTGCGATGTCGAAATGACGCATGGCTACGAGGCCGGCCTTCCGGCAACTCGCTGACTGCATCGGCGAGCCACTTCGGCTGCTTCCACCGTGCGAAACTCCGTTGGGTTAAATGTCTTTCTCGGGCGACCGCTACAAATCCATTGGGCCATTGAGCCAGCAGCATTTCCAGCTGGAGCAGCGTCTCAGCCCTATCTTCCGTTCGGACAAACTCCAACGCCATTCCGCGAGGCCTGCGATCGTCCGATTCGTGCAGCCGTGACGGTTTGATGAGGTTCAATAGCATGTGAACTCCATCGAACAAATCGGTGGGACAAACCATCTGCGCTCCTATCTCGCCATAGCCTTGGTTCAATGCATCCTCGTAGCGAGATTGCGTTCGAAAAAGCTTTCTCGGCGCGCCGCGAAAGTCATCACGATTGGTTGTCAGAGGCCGACTGCAGGCATGACATAACTGCGCAGAAATTCGTTGGCGATGAATCGTAAGCGGCGCATCGCAGTGCGGACAAGCGTCTTTCAAATAGATCATGTGTCGGCGACACGCAACAACAAAGGACAACCGCCACGAGCGATAGAGCACTGGCGCCTCGGCGAGACAGAGCGTGCAATACTGCAGACCCCAGCGTCGCCGTAAGCGGTGGTAGACACCGACAGTATTGATCCAAGGACATGTGCCGCTTAGGCCATGGGAACCCAACGTAACTTCGGTTCTGCGCATGGTCATTCCGACGACATCGCCCAAGGGTAAATCCGCCTTTTTGGCGACGGCCGCTAGTAATGCATCTGAGGCAGATCTGTCGATGTCCCGATTCCACAAAGGCTCGTCCGGGAAGTGATATGCGCAGAAGCGATAAGGCTCCAGGCCGTGTCGATGAGCTGACCTGACGAGGAACGAGCTGAGAAGTTCGTCGGGATGAGGACTTAGCGGGAACGGCCATCGCATCGGAAGTCAGACTACCCGGGCCACGGCATCCCAATCGCCCAGCCGCGTCCAACCGAGGTCGTCCAGGATCTGGCCGGTGATTCGCTCGACCCCGGAGCTGATGGCGTGTGCGGAAGCGGCTTTCAGCAGCTTAACGGTTCCTCCGATGGTATCGCCCGCCATCCCATAGAGCTTCGGAGCCAGCTGCCTGCTTGCCAGGTTCGAGGGCTCTGCTAGCGGCAAAAGTTGTTCATAGCTTGCTAAAAAGCGAAGGTACTCTGCATTCAATTTCCAACGGTCCAGCGCGGACGGTTCGAAGCGCGATTTCATCTGCGGGTCGGAGTTGAGCGCATTGATTGCCGCCTGGGTTCCGGCTGCGACAATGGAAATCTTCAGTTCGTTACTGAGCCCTTTGATTGCAGCTAACAAGTCGCCCGCGGCTTTGCCGGCATTGGCAAGATTGTTGAACTCATCGATCACCAGCAAGCGCACATTGGCGTACTGCAGGACGGATTTGGCTTGCCGCTTTTTGATTGAGGCGGGATCTTTTTCGCGATGCGAGACCGCAAGCGCCCACAACAAAGTGGACCAGAATTCCGTCTCGTCCGGCGTCTCGGGCATCTCAACCCGCAGGATGGGCGCGACGGGCGAGCCGGATTCGGTCGTTTGCACCGGATGGCGATTGGTGAAGTGCTCGATGATGGAGCTCTTGCCATTTCCGCTACGGCCCACAACCAAGAGGTTCGGCATGCGCAGGCTACGTGGATAGGTCAGCAACTGGTCCAGCTGATCGAGAATCTGGATTGCCCTTGTGTAACCGATCCAGCGATCCGTTTGGCAAAACGTGATGCGCTCAAGCTTGGGAAGCTCTAACACCTCGGCAACAGCGCGGGAAAGATGAGCGTATCGGCTCATCGGACGAGTGACACTTCATCGAAAGGACGAATCGGCTGATCGAAGGGATCCGCTTCGATCATTGGCTCCGAATCTGTCGTGGACGGCGGAGATGGAGATGCCGCGAATTTGGGGAAATGGTGTTTCGATGCGGCCGGGTTGCGTGTGGCTTGTCGACGAGCGGCCTTGCTTTTTTGCTTGGCCTCTTCGACCTTGGACCGTAAGCGTTCCAGCGCTTCGAAAATCAAATTTTCATCCACGCCTCGGCGCCCTTCCGCTTTCAATCTCGCCTGGACTTCCCTTAGCTCCCAAGCGCTCATGGCGGGATAGCCGATATTCCGATAAGGCAACGCCGTGTAGCGACCATCCTTTGGATCCAAAAAATACACTTTGCTGATGTCGCGCGGATCGCGTCGGACCAGGAACTCACGCTTTGCTTTTGGGTTGTTTGGATCCATCGCGCCGATATAGGGGTCGAGCACCGGATCATAGTAAGTGATGTTGTCGATCTGGATTCCATATTGCTGCACCGAGCGTTCAAAGAACGGCATGAAATCCAGGTGGATCCGTAGCGGGTCTTCTGGCATTGGAAACACTCCGGTGCCCGTGGAGGTGGCGTCACCCAAAACGCCGAGGCTCCATTTGTGTTTGGGCGGCATACCCAGTTCGGAATGCAGGCGCTGGTGATAGACGTTGACAATGAAGTCGACGAGGTGGTTTTCGAATTCCTTGATTGTCAGCGCCGCCATGGCTTCTGAGTCGTACCCTCGCCGTTGCTGCGGGTTGGAGAAAGTGGCCCCCGGCAGCTTTCTAAGCTGATTGGCCATCGTGCCCATGAGTCGCTCGATGTGGCCCCCAAAATGCGGCAATGTGACCGGGCGCCACTGCAGGTCGATGCCATATTCCTCACAGGCACGCTTGAGCATATTGCCCCGGAACTCTTTACCGTTATCGCTGTGGACGACACTCATGGTGCCCCACACCGGCCACTCGCCCCCGATGCCCAATTCGGCCATGTATTCGCGCTTCGGGCATATGGCCTGAGCAAGGCACATGCCCACCGAGATTGCGGCTGGCTTCTCGAATGTGACGTAGACTCCGGCCACCATGCGGCTGTAAACATCGATCGCCAACGTCACCCATGGTCGCCCGATAGGTCGTCGATGTACCTCGTCGACAAGGATGATGTCCGCTTCCGTATGATCGATTTGAACGACGGTGAATGGGTGGGTGGCACCAGGAAACTGCCCTTGTATGGCTTCATGCCGATTCCTCGCGACATCCTTGAAGCCCCGGCGCCTCAGCGCTTGCGCCGGCTCGATCGATGCAATGCGGTTTCTAACTGTATTGGCGTGCGGAGCGTCGATCTTAGCCAGGCGACAACGGCGGATAACCTCGTCCACCACTTCCTGCTTGGTGTGGCGCTGCTTGCTCAGGTAGACGTCTTCGATCGCCGACGAGATGACCTTTTCCTGCTCGTCGCGCAACAGAAGCGTTCCGTTCTTGCGGCCACGCTTTTCGGGCACTAGGGCGGAGACATGGCCGGCCGCCTGATACACCTTCAACCACTTGTACAAGGTGGATGCATGAATCCGCTCCTTCTCTGCCAGCTTGTCGGTCATCGCGCGCGTCCGTAAAGAGCTTTCGAGCAATGGCTTGATAGCGGTGAAGCGGCGTTGCGCCTCAGCCCACTCTTCCTTGCTGAAATGCGCAAGGTCGCGATCGACCTCAGATCGCGACTCGACTAACTCATCGGGTGGAACAGGCGTAATCGACTCCACTCGCAAGCGCTGGCTCTCATGAGTCTGCAGATCGACCGCCAGAACGCTATCCACCGACAGCAAGTGGGTGATGCGAAAACGTTTCTCACCGAAACGGACGAGTTGCCCGGGCTCTGCCCGGAAGAAGGCTTTGAAGATTCCCGTCATGCCCTGTCATCCGGCAACCAGATAGGTGCGCTCATGGTTAGAGGGGTATGCAGTTCCGCTGCGATGTGCCGGGTGGCAATCAGCTTCCACAGCATCGGCAAAGCCGTCATACGAGCCTCTTCCGCCCAATAGGCAGCTGCCAACAATGCCTGAGGTGTCGTCGTTCCGAGCGCACGCAGGGTGTACAAAAGTTGTTGGATGAAGAGAACTTGTTCCGGAAGATTTCGGTAGCGCCGCAAAAACTTCGCATTATCCAACAGCGCCGTCCTGATTTGACGTTCCGTGACGACTTTGAACCGCCATCCGCGGCTACGACAGAAATGAATAGCGGCCTTGAATCGAGGGCGATAAAGCATCCAGTCGGCATGGAGCTGTTCCCACGGTTTGACCTCGTACACAACGGTCGCTCCACCGGCGGCCGGTGAGTAGTCGGCCTTTACGTCAGGCGTGTACTGCCGCGTGGATCCCTCGTGCTGGTACCTAAGCGAAAAGGGTTGGACCTGGACAGCGCGAACGTCGGGATCGAAATCGAGCGACAAGAGCCAGTCCCGCTCTAGGGATGACTCGAAATGCGCCGCACCTCCCTCGGCGAAAGCAACGCGCCCGGTGAGGCTTCTCCGACTTGTGCGGAGCTTTCTTGCTGGGGCATCGGAACTCAGTCGCGTCATTAGCTCGCATCCGATAACTGATCGCTTTTATAAGTGTTACGGGTCGTTCTATTTGTTGGAATCATCTTCTTTAAGCCGTTGATTTGCAATGTGCACAGTCGCTAAATTAAATAGAATTCACAGCGGCTCATACCCACGGCCAGGCGAAATTTCTCTTGCGCACAACGGCGTGCTGTTTCTGGATGAGCTGCCGGAGTTCAGCCGACACGTGCTGGAAGTGCTGCGCGAGCCGATGGAGTCCGGACATATCGTGATCTCGCGCGCGGCCAGGCAGTCGACCTTCCCTGCGCAATTTCAGCTGGTCGCCGCAATGAACCCATGCCCGTGCGGTTATGTCGGTGACCCGCGGCAGCGTTGCCACTGTACGCCGGATCAAATTCTGCGCTATCGCTCGCGCATCTCCGGCCCGTTGCTGGATCGCATCGACATCTGTGTCGAGGTGCCACAGGTGCCGCTAGCCGATCTGGGCGGCCCGCGCAGCGGACAGGATGAGGATTCGGCCACGGTGCGCGAGCGCGTATTCAAGGCACGTCGGCAATCGCTGATGCGCGCCGGCCGACCGAATGCCGAAATCAGCACGCGTGAACTCGAGCGCGACTGTGCGCTGGGCGCGCCCGAGCGGCGCTGGTTTGAATGTGCGCTGGAGCGACTCGGGCTTTCCGCGCGCGCCTATCACCGCGTGCTGCGGGTTGCGCGAACGATCGCCGATCTCGATGGCGGCTCGGCCCTGCTCGAACGCGAGCACCTGGCCGAAGCGTTGCAATATCGACGGTTTTAGGCCTCGCCGCACCGGCATGCGTTGTCGCATCGGCTGGACGTTGTTGCCAGCGCGTGTTCCGATAGGATTTTGCCGAGCCAAGGATTTTCATGACTATCGAACTCGGCCTGATGCTTGCCGGGATGTTGATGATCGGCTTCCTGGCGCAGTGGCTGGCGTGGCGGGTGAAACTGCCGGCGATTCTGTTTTTGCTGCTGGCGGGCATTTTGCTGGGGCCAGTGACCGGTCTGCTCGATCCGGACAAGCTGCTCGGTAATCTGCTTTTTCCGGTGGTGTCGCTGGCGGTGGCGCTGATCCTGTTTGAAGGCAGCCTGACCCTGCGCTTCAAAGAATTGCCGGGCATTGGCCGTGCGGTGCGCGGATTGGTCAGCTATGGCGCGGTGGCGGCCCTCCTGTTGCTTGCCCTGGCCGCGCATCTTGTGGCCGGCCTGAGCTGGTCGATCGCACTGCTGTTCGGTGCGCTGGCGTGTGTCACCGGACCCACTGTGATTGCGCCGATGCTGCGAACCGTTAGGCCGAACGCACGCGTCAGCAACACGTTGCGTTGGGAAGGTATCGTGATCGACCCGCTCGGCGCGCTGTTTGCCGTGCTGATTTACGAAGCGATTGTGACGCGCCAGCAAGGCCACACTATTGGCATTTTTCTCGCCACGATCGGCTGCGGTGTTCTCATCGGGACGTTCGCCGCGGGATTCTTGGCCGTCTTATTGCGGCGGCAGATGATTCCCGAATATCTGCAGAACTTTGCCGTGCTGGCCACCGTGCTGCTGGCTTTTGCGTTGTCCAACGTCATCACGCATGAGTCGGGCCTGCTGGCGGTCACGATCATGGGCATTGCGCTGGGCAACGCGCGCGGTGTGCATATCGACGACATTCTCGATTTCAAGGAAAACCTGACGACGGTGCTGGTGTCGGTATTGTTTGTCTTGCTTGCCGCACGCCTGCACTGGCCCTTGCCCCCGGGAATGCTGGGTGCCGGCATCGCGCTGCTGGTTATCGCGCAAGTACTGGTGAGGCCGGTGACGGTATGGCTGGCAAGCTTAGGCAGTGGACTCAACTGGCGCGAGCGGGCTTTGATCGGCTGGATAGCGCCGCGCGGCATCGTTGCCGCATCGGTATCGGCGTTGTTTGCATTGCGTCTGAGTGCCTTGGGTGTGCCCGGTGGCGAAGCGCTGGTTCCGCTGGTTTTTACCCTGATCATCGGCACCGTCGTGCTGCAGAGTGCCACGGCACGTCCGCTCGCGCTGTGGCTGAAGGTGGCTGAGCCAGACCCGCACGGCGTACTGATTTTCGGCTCGGACAATGTGGCGCGGACCATAGGCACCGCATTGTCCGAAGCAGGTTTTCACGTGGTACTAGCCGATGACGACTGGAACCAGATTCGCAAGGCGCGCATGGACGGGCTGACCACTTTCTATGGCAACCCCGCGTCTACGCATGCCGAGCGTAATCTCGACCTCACGGGCATTGGTCGGCTATTGGCCATGTCCGCTCATCGCGAACGTAACTCACTGGCCTGCGTGCATTACCGGCAGGAATTCGGGCGCCAAAAAATCTATCGACTACGCAACCTCAGTCCCCAGGAAAACACCGATCGCGCCGCCTTGCCCGGCAGTTTGCTGGCACCACCGTTATTTGACGAGCAGATGACCCACTCCCGCTTTGCCGAGATGCTTGAGCAGGGCTGGCGGGTCAAGTCAACCCGACTCAGCGCCACGTTTGACTGGCCGCACTTTATCGAGCAGTACGGTTCGCACACCTTGCTGATGTTTGCGGTGGATGAGAAAGGCAGTTTGCTGGTGGCCTCGACCAAACGCGAGCTGGAGCCGAAGGCAGGATGGACGGTGATTGCGCTGGTATGTCCGGTGCCCGTCGAAACGCCGGTAGCCTGATTATTGATACACAAGAACGTTTGGAATAATTATATGCCCCAATTTCCGGTGGCTATTATTTAGTTTAATCATCGGCGCGAATGCACATATTCGGATATTCCAATACGAGCCAAGGTAAATTTGGAGCGTTTATAGGTAGGCCGAAGGCTCGATCAAATTACGATGAATAACTGAAACATAGAGTTGTTAATCATTACTTCCTGTGACTGATCTGGCTTGGGCGAAAATTTCCAGCCAGGACTGATGAAAGCCTATGCTGCACGGTCTTAAGAGAACGGTTTCTATTATCGAATATGTGATTGCCGTCAAACTTTGGTGGTCTGTGATCTGACAAGAATGATGTCAAGACGATGGTAAATGGGGACGAGGTTTAAATGCTCCCATCAACAAGCCTTACAGGGGTTTGAATCGTTTTAGCTACTCAGTCGGAGTATCACGATTCACTATTAATGAAGCTACGTGCTTCTTGGAGGTTTGACATGGACAAGGCATCGCGTCTGATTCTGATGCGCTCGAGCATTCTGGTTACTTGCATGGCTGCCGCAGCGTTATCGCTCAGCGCCTGTAGTGGCTCGGGGTCAACTCACCAATCCAGTGGTTCAAGCACCGTAAGTCCGGATCCCAGCGGATCGTCAAGCGGCGGTACCAGCGGTTCGGGCAGCACGGGCAGCACGGGCAGCACGGGCAGCACGGGTGGTACCAGCGGCACGGGTGGTACCAGCGGCACGGGCGGTGGCACGGGTGGTTCTGATGGCGCCGGCTCAGGCGGTGGTACAAGCGGAACAGGCGGTAGTACAGGAGGAACAGGCGGTAGTACAGGAGGAACAGGTAGCGGCCCGGGCGGTACCGGCGGTGGCACGGGTGGCACGGGAAGTGGAGACGGCAGCGTGGTGCCTGTCAGCTTGCTCGGTTCGGTCGTCACCGGCGTGGGTTCCACGGTAAGCGTGGCAGGCACCGACGTCATTGGTGCGATCGCCGCGCAACTGCCCAACCAAGCGCTGCTGGGCGGTGCAAATCCGATGACGATAGGGCTGAGTACGGTTCTGGTCGATGTAGGTAACGGCGTCACGAGTGTGGGCGACGGCGTTTCCTCCGGCCTTGGACAGGTGGGCAACATCACCAACCCGGTTGGCACGACCCTGGGCAGCACCAGCAATCTCGTTAACGCCGCGGGTCAGGCAGTGAATGATCTGGGTCAGACCGTCGCTACCGTCGGTGCCTTCCAGGGATCTCCGATTCTGCCGATTACTGCGGCGGTAGGCACAGGCGTATCCGTGGTGGGTCAACGTGTTGATGCGTTGGGTAACGTGCTCGGCTCAGGCATGGCTTCGGGTTATGCCGACGCGCTGACTCAACCGCTGAGCAATATTTACACGTCAGTGGCTGGCTTGGGTCAGCAAACGGCGGGACAGTTGGGCAGTACCAATCTGGTAGCCGACACATCGACGCTGGCGGGTAACGTTACGGCGGGAGCAGGCGTGCTGGTTGCCGGTGTCGGCAGCGGCATCGCTTCGCAGGCGATTCCCGGACTCGGCAATAACACGACAGGGGCTTTGGGCGGTACGGTGGCAACCTTGGGTGGCGCGGTCGCCACCGTGGGCGCTGGCGTTACGGCAGGCCTTGGGCAGAGCGGGGCCATCGCCAATCCGGTCGGCGTCACTGTGGGTGGAGTGGCCGGCGGCGTGACCGGGGTGGGTTCAACGGTCAATGGCGCCGGACAGACGGTTGCCAGCCTCGGTGGCACCACTCCATTGGCTTCGGTTACGGCCCCGGTCGGTGCTGTAGTCGGGCAGGTCGGCAGCGGCGTTGCCGCCGTAGGTGGCGGTTTGACCGCCGCAAACAACGGCCCACTGCAACCGGTTACCCAAGCGCTGAGTAATGTTGTCAATGGCGTCGCGACCGTGGGTACCAGTGGTGCCACGGCGAGCGCGTTGCAGCCGGTAACCTCAGGCTTGAGTGCGGTCGTCAATGGCGTCGCGGGCACAATAACTAGTGGCACCACGACCACAGCGAGTACCGCGGGCGCGGGTGGCGGCGTGTTGTCCTCCGGGTTGCTGGGCCGCCACTAAATTAGCGATCCAGTGATCTCACGTTGAAAGTCGAACGGAGCCCGCTTGCGGGCTTTGTTTTTATCCCATGCTTTGCAAAGGATTTGACTTGAAAAAGATCGTCCTGATGGCCGCGATGCTGCTGCTATCGGTAAGCACGCAGGCACAGACGCGCCTGCCGGCAGCGAATCCACTGCAGACGCTGCCGGTAGCACCGCCGTTGCCGCCCGATGCCAAAGTGAGTTCGACCGTTGCACCTCAGCAGAACCCGGCCTTACAGGCACTGTTGGGAACCAAGCTGACACCGAAGCGCATTGAACTGGCGGATATGCGCGCGCTGCCGTTTCGCGCGGTGGCCGACGATTTTCATACCCTGGTCGGTCACGAAGTTACCGTCGCCGACGTGCTGGCCAAGGCGGATCGCTGCACAGCGCGCTATCGCAAACTGGGCTATGTACTCTCGTTTTGCTATGTACCCACCCAGGATTTTGCCGATGGTGTGGTCAGGATCATTGCCGTCGAGGGCTACGTTGCCCGCGTGCAGGTAACCGGAGATGCGGGTAATGCCGAGGCTCGCCTGCGCCGATTGGCCCGGCGTATTCAGGCCGATCGTCCGCTGCGCCAGGCAACTTTCGAACGTTATACGCAGTTGATGGGTCAGCTTCCCGGCATGGTGGTGACAGCCAATGTGCCGCCGCCGACCACCACCGATGGCGCGGCGGAACTGCAGCTCAAAGTGACACGCCACCGCATTGCGATTACCGCAGGAATTGATACCAATCATCCCGGCGTGCAGGGCCTGATCAACATGACGCTCAACGGGCTGACGCCGTTGGGCGAGCAAGTTACTTTGTCGACGCTTTATCCCAACGGCAATGGTGCCGAGCATTATCTCGCGGCGTCATGGACCCAGCCGTTGGGCACGCAGGGCCTGAGTTGGCGACTGGACGGATCCAACTATCGAGGCAGCCCCAACACGGACCAGGACCTGCCCTCACAGTTGAATCATCGTCTTGATCAAAATCGCGTTGGGGCATCGTTGCGGGATGCGCTGGTGTTGGACAATAACCACAGCCTGGTGGCGAGCGCGGGTATTTATGCGGCGCGGCAGGCGGACCGCTATGTCAATGTTGATAATGGCGCGCGATTGTCGTCCGACAGCAATCTGCATGTCGCTACGCTGGGGCTGGACTGGCGTGTGGTAAACGCGCAAACGGTTCGCACCGTGACGGTTGGTGTGGCCCACGGATTCAGCGCGTTCGGTGCGTCGGCCGATGTGTCGAGCAATGTACCTGGGGCATTTTTCGGGAATGCGCCGGATACGTCGTTCACTCGGTTCAATCTCGATGCGGCAATGTCGACGCAATGGCCGGCACGCTACGGTTCGGTTCTTTCCTTTTCCGGCCAGTACAGCGGCAATAAGCTGGCTTCAGGCGAGCAGATTGCGTTCGGCGGCCCTCGCTACGGTTTGGCTTATGACCCAGGCATTCTGAGCGGCGATTACGGCTGGGGCGCCGGCTATGAAATCAATCGCCGCTTTGGCGTGGCGCAGCACTGGCTGACGTCGTTGACACCGTATATCTCGGTCCAGTACGCCCGCGCTTTTGCCAACGGCAATACGGGGCTTGATGGATATCTGGGCACGGTTGCGCTGGGCCTGCGTCTATCCGATGGCAAGCATTACAATGTCGATGTTTCGGCGGCGCAGCCGGTGTGCAGCGAACTTCCCGGTCTGCACGAAAATTCGGTTCGTTACAATCTTGGATTTAGCTATTCCCTGTTTTGAAATGTGCCTGATTTTTGGGCGCGCAGGGATAGTCCAACGAGAAAAAGACTAAGCCCGCTTTTTAGCGGGCTTAGTCTTTACTCTATGTTAGAGAGCTCAGGCCGCTTCGTGGTGGAACTGCGCTTCTTCGGTCGAGCCGGTCAGCGCCGTCGTGGACGACTGGCCCTGCTGGATCGCCTGAGTTACCTGGTCGAAATAACCGGTGCCCACCTCGCGCTGATGCTTTACCGCGGTGAAGCCGCGATCCGCCGCCGCAAACTCTTTCTCCTGCAGCTCGACGAAGGCGCTCATCTGGCGGCGCGCGTAGCCGTGCGCCAGATCGAACATGCCGTAGTTGAGGCTGTGGAAGCCGGCCAGGGTGATGAACTGGAACTTGTAGCCCATCTTGCCCAGTTCGATCTGATAGCTGGCGATGGTTTCATCGTCCAGGTTTTTCTTCCAGTTGAAGCTCGGCGAGCAGTTGTAGGCCAGCATCTTGCCCGGGAACTTGGCGTGGATGGCCTCGGCAAACTTGCGCGCATCCTCTAGGTTAGGCTTGCTGGTTTCGCACCAGATCAGGTCCGCGAACGGTGCATAGGCCAGGCCGCGGCTGATCGCCTGATCGAGGCCCGGACGCACGCGGTAAAAGCCTTCGACCGTGCGCTCACCGGTGATGAAGTCCTTGTCGTTGGCATCCACGTCGGAGGTCAGCAGGTCAGCCGCGTCGGCGTCGGTGCGCGCCACCAGCAGGGTCGGCACGCCACAGACGTCGGCGGCCAGGCGCGCGGCGTTGAGCTTGTCCACCGCCTCGCGGGTCGGCACCAGCACCTTGCCGCCCATGTGGCCGCACTTCTTCACCGAAGCCAGCTGGTCTTCGAAGTGCACGCCGGCGGCGCCCGCTTCGATCATCGCCTTCATCAGCTCGAACGCGTTCAGCACGCCGCCGAAGCCGGCTTCGGCATCGGCGACGATCGGCACCAGCCAGTCGGTATCGTCCTTGCCTTCCGCGTGATGCAGCTGATCGGCGCGCAGCAAAGTGTTGTTGATCTTCTTCACTACCAGCGGCACCGAGTTGGCCGGATACAGAGACTGGTCGGGATACATTTCGCCGGCGACATTGGCGTCGGCGGCGACCTGCCAGCCGCTGAGATAGATCGCCTTGAGGCCGGCCTTGACCTGCTGCATGGCCTGATTGCCGGTCAGCGCGCCCAGCGCATTGACGAAATCCTCTTTGTGCAGCGAGTCCCACAGTCGTTCGGCGCCGCGGCGGGCCAGCGTGTGCTCGACGCCAATGGTGCCGCGCAGGCGCACCACGTCTTCGGCGGAATAATTGCGCTCGATGCCGGCCCAGCGGGGGTTGGTTTTCCAGTCCTGCGAGATGTGTTCAGCGGTTGGCAGTGTGTTGCTCATGACGTGCTCCATACAAAGGAAAGGCGAAGCGGCTCAGGCGAGCTGTTCGTAGGCGGGCAGGGTGAGGAAATCGCCGAGCTGGTCGGCATGCGTCAGGGTAGAAATCAAGGCGGCGGCCGCGGTGGCATGTGTCGCGCCGGGGAAATCGCTCTCGCCTACGCGGTGCGTGTGGGCAGCGAGGATTTGGTCGAACAGGGCGAAGTCGATCGGCGCGTGATCGGGAAACTCCAGGCCGCCGTGATGCAGCCACTGCCACAGCTGGGCGCGGGCGATCTCGGCGGTGGCGGCGTCTTCCATCAGGTTGTGGATCGGCACGCAGCCCAGGCCGTCCATCCACGCGGCGGTGTAGCGCAGGCACACTTCGATATTGTTCTCAAAACCCTCGCGGCTGATCGTGCCCAGGCACGGTTCGATCAGCTGATCGCTGGTGACGTGGACGTCACTGCGCAGCACGTCGAGCTGGTTCGGCGTCGGCATGTGCTCGTCGAAGATTTCCTGCGCGACGGGCACCAGCGCCGGATGCGCGACCCAGGTGCCGTCGTGGCCAGCCTTGACCTCGCGTAGCTTGTCGGCGCGGACCTTGGTCATCGCGGCCTCGTTGGCCGCATAGTCACCCTTGATCGGAATCTGTGCCGCCATGCCGCCCATCGCGAAAGCGCCGCGGTGATGGCAGGTCTTGATCAGCAGCTCCGAGTAGTTCTTCAGGAACGGCACCGTCATCAGCACCTGGCCGCGCTCCGGCAGCAGGCGGTCGCGGTGGCCGCGCAGGGTTTTTAGGTATGAAAAAATGTAATCCCAGCGGCCGCAGTTGAGCCCGACCACGCGGCCACGCAGCGCGTGCAGGATCTCGTCCATCTGGAACACGGCCGGCAGCGTCTCGATCAGCACGGTGGCCTTCATCGTGCCGGTCGGCAGGTTCAACTCGGCCTCGGCCGTGGCCATCACGTCGTCCCACAGAGCGGCTTCTTCCATGGCCTCGAGCTTGGGCAAATAGAAGTACGGACCAAGGTCGCGCTGATGCAGCGCCTTGGCGTTGTGGAAAACATATAGGCCGAAGTCGACCAACGCGCCGGCCATGATCACGCCGTCGACGGTGACGTGGCGCTCCGGCAGGTGCCAGCCGCGCGGACGTACTACCAGCACGGCCGGATTGTCCTTGACCGTGTACTGCTTGCCTTCCGGCGACGTGAATCCGATGTTGCCGTTGATCGCATCGCGCAGGTTGATCTGGCCGACCAGCTGGTTGGCGAAGGTCGGCGAGGAGGAGTCCTCGAAATCGGCCATGAACACCTTGGCGCCGGAGTTCAGCGCATTGATGATCATTTTGCGCTCGACCGGGCCGGTGATCTCCACCCGACGATCTTGCAGGGCCGCGGGAATCGGCGCCACGCGCCAAGCGCCGTCGCGAATGGCCTTGGTATCCGCACGGAAATCCGGCAGGCCGCCGGCATCGTAGCCGGCCTGACGTTCGCGCCGGGCCGCTAATAACTGGCGCCGACGAGCGTCGAAACCGCGATGCAGCGTAGTCAGAAAAGCCAGGGCAGCCGGAGTCAACACGCTTTCATAACCCGCCCAGTCTGCATGGACTTGAATGTCACCCGCGTCGACTTCGCTTTTGCCGACATTTTCCTTGGGAACTGCCATGACTTCACCTCGTCTTCGTGGGAGGCTCACGCTAGGCTAAAGGTAAGTATTTGACAAACTGAATGTTTCAATCACATATATTGATATAATTAATACGTTGTCTAACAGTTTGAATCTTAAGTATGAAAAAGCCTACTTCCGGCATGAATGAAATAAAAACCGTACGCTCACGCACGGTAAAAAAGAAGCGCGACGAATCCGGCAGTCAACCGGTCGAGGAGCGCTTCTATTACAAGGGAAATCGCTTCAAACAGCTGAAAGCCTTTGTTGCGATGGTGAAGCTGGGGTCGCTTACCCGTGCCGCCGAATCGCTGTATCTATCCCAGCCGACCATCAGTCTTCAGCTGCAGGCGCTGGAGCGTGAACTCGGAGCTAGCCTGGTTGAGCGCCGCCGCCGTCGAATCAACCTTACCGACGCTGGTGAAGCCCTGTATGAGCTCGCCCGGCCGCTGGTGGAAGGTTGGGACACGCTGGATCGCGATTTCCAGACCCGGGTCAAAGGCCTGCAGGGAGGCCGCCT
>Ga0302223_10000121_pt1 | contig 64199 bp, 51 predicted proteins | sample II_Palsa_E2_3_FD_194565 | JGI IMG/M metagenome (GOLD analysis project Ga0302223, IMG submission 194565) | Peat permafrost microbial communities from Stordalen Mire near Abisko, Sweden - II_Palsa_E2_3 | ecosystem: Environmental > Terrestrial > Soil > Palsa > Peat permafrost | place: Sweden... | reverse complement strand
GTCCGATACCCTACTTCTTGGGAGGCGGTGGCCTCGGGATTAGAAACGTCCAAGTACCGCCGAACACGATGGTGTCTCCCTGGTAGTGAGAGTGTGCCTTGTATTCGTCGTAGTACTTGAAGAACGCGGTGATGTGTTTCGCAGGGAGAATGTAGTTCACCGCTACGCCAGCCGCATGGACGGAATAAAAGGGGATGGCATTTGCAGCGATGATCAGATTAGTTCCCGGAATCGGTACCGTGCCCGAATCCGCCGTCACCTGCCACTGGTCGTATCCGACTGCGCCGATCTGCAGCAGTTGGGTCATGTTCTTCTTCAGCGGAGCCAACTGCCCTGATCCCCACTCAGCGGTGAAGGCCTGCCCCGGCGTTTTATCGGTATTATTGGTGCCAGCCCTGGGTCCATGAACTTCCCAGTCAGTGAAGACATTCGCGCTGTTTCCTCTGTTCTTCGTGAGATAGAAAGTTGACCCCGTCTGTAAGTGGTTTCCAAAATAGCCCGTCCCAACGTTATCTGACGCTCCGGGGGTATAACGCCCTGTCGGCGGGATGATGGCTTCGACTGCCTGCACATCGGCTCGTTTCAGATGCCACCCCAATGCGAAGGGTTCAACGAAGAGATCGGAAAGTCCACTGCCTCCGACTGAGACCGAGACGTTGGTCGAATTCGGAAGAAGGTCGGCAGTGAGAAATCCGTTGACTGGCACGATGCCGAGCGCCATCGCTGGGTGGCCACCGAGGATCTTTACATCGGAGCCGTAGTAAACGATATTTTCATCAGCCCATACGGTGAAGTTGCCGCTAATAGCGTTCGTCAAAATAGCGTTCCCAGATGGACCGTTGAATCTCCCCGCGCTGTATCGCACGGCCATATTGACATAACTGATTCCGGGAGCCGGAAGAACCCCGGCATTCAGACCAACTTGGCCGGGTAGCCATTGCGGCTTCTGCTGGCCGATCAGGGTCCCGGCAATGCTCATAGCGAGCATCGTCAAGAGCGACCGTGCGAATCGCGCCTGTCGAGCCATGCTGTGCCTCCTTCGTCGACCAAATTTGCAGCCCGAGAAATTAGCTCGGGGCGATTGCAACCGATCGTGCAAATGCATTCCATGGAGCGAGGAACAGATGGGTCATTTCGTTTCAGCCTGCGGTCATCGAGGGGATTCACCACGACGTAGGTTGTCGACGTTCCCGAAAATTGAGGCTGGTACCAGGTGCTGCCGCATTGTTGGTAGGCCAAGCCGTTCACGATCACCGATGTGCAGGACGGCGGCACCGAATGAACGATCGAACCAACAACCGCAGCCGTTACTACCGCAGTGGCTGTGACCGCAGCGGCGGTTGCGACGGGATGGTAGCAGCACCCGCCGCCATAGTAGCCGCCGTAGTAGCCGCCATGAACGTTTACGTTCACATTACGATTTACGTTGACGTTCGTATTCCTGTTTACGTTGACGTTGTGGTTGACATTGGTTCGAGCACCGCCGCGATAGCGTTGCGCCTGGAGCGAAGGACCACCGAATAGGATGGCGATGACAACGACGATCACAATTGACATAGACGTTTTCATAATCTCCCTCACTTCTTCTCGTTGGACTTAGCCTTGAGCTCTGCGAGCGGTACGCGCTCAACGCCAGGCGGTGGGACGAAGGTAAACGCATCGTCGTTATAGGATGGGGCAAGATTCCAGGTTAGCGTCTCCGTGTATTGCGGCTTTGCTTCGTCAGTGAGGGTGCGGATGGCTAGCTTGAGGGGAAGAGGAAACTCTCCGAGCTCAATCCATATCTGCCAGTCGATATCCTTTTCGTGGAAGGCGTAATGCTCGCAAGTGATACCGTTGACGGCGCTGGGACCGATGTCCACTGCGCCTTTGATCCTGTGGATGGCATCCGAGTCGGTGCCCCATTGGAAGAGGTCCGATAGAGGCAATTCAATCCCGTACTTGTCGCTGAGATCGTCGGTAAGTTTGGCGATGGTAGGCGGAGCGGGAACGGTGGCGTAGTAATTGACGACTTGTCCGTAGATTGTGAAGTTCTTCCCGTCATAGAAGAAGAAGCGGTGCCCGTCATCGTCGGTGACCTCGACTCTGAATCGGTCGGGCCGTGCGGCAACGAGATCGGCCTTGCTGCTGAATTGGATCGTCTGTCCGTCATCCAGCACATCATCGGTCGTGATGTTCGCCAGAACCTGAAAGGACTTTAGAGTGCGAAGGTAGACGCCCATCTGGTTGAGCGCATCCATTGCGCCTGGTTCAATTGCGGGAGTGTTCTTAGAGTCGGCTTGAGCGGCGCTCTTGGCTGGAACGCAAAGAGCTGCCCCTGCGATGAGGGCGAGCGCCGAGACATGCAAAAGACTTTTGTTGTGTCCTCCTCGAGCGGTTGATCCGTGCTGACCGCCACGGGAAGTTTCGTAACCGGAGCATGTGGGTGGCTTCTTCGGACTGCTCATTGCTTTGCCCTCGCGAGAAATGTTATGACCGCCGCGCCACGAGAGTTCTCGTGACGCGGTTGTGGTGGGTTGATGTCAGAATTCCCTGGCAGCGTGCTGTTACTCCAGGCCACGCTTTGCAAAGGCCTCGTCAATCTTCTTGTCGACGTGTTTGCGAACCTGGTCGACGCTAAAGCTCGCGGGGCGCTGGCTGGGCGGGTAATCGACGAAGGTTTCGAGGAACACCGACGCTTTCATCGTTGCTTCGCCAACGAGATACGCGTTTTTCACCTCCCAATCCCAATACTGGTCGGACGTAATATCGGCCCGCTCGTATGGATCCATGCGCAGGTTGTAGAGCTTCGGCAGTCGCAGGGGAGTGAACGGGTTTGCCCAGATCAACGCGTTGCCCTGCGCGCGCTGCTCGGAGAACACCGCTTTGAAGTTGCCCCAGCGCATCGCCACGAGGTCTCCATCGTCGTTGAAATAATAGAACTCGTTACGGTTGCTCTTCGCTTGTTTGCCAGTCAGGTGGGGCAACTGGTTGTAGCCGTCCAGATGGACTTTGAACTTCTTTCCGGATGCCTCAGGCGCCCAGCCCTTCAGCAGTTTGTCCGTTACTCCATCGTCTCCGGCGGCGGCAAGCAAGGTCGGAAACCAGTCGAGTCCGGAGAAGATCTCGTTCGATATGGTCCCTGGCTTGATTTTTCCCGGCCAGCGAACCATCGCCGGCACGCGGAACGCTCCCTCCCAGTTGGAATCTTTCTCACTTCGGAACGGAGTCATCGCGGCGTCCGGCCAACTGAACATGTTGGGCCCATTGTCGGTTGTGTAGATCACGATCGTGTTGTCGGCGATCTTCAGCTCATCCAGCAGGTCGAGCAATTTGCCCACGTCCTCATCATGCTCGAGCATGCCATCGGCATATTCATTGCCTGGCATTCCGCTTCGACCCAACATTGACTCGCGTACATGCGTGAAGACGTGCATCCGGGTGAAGTTCATCCAAACGAAGAATGGCGAGCCATCTTTGGTCTGTTTCTTGATGTAGGCCGCGCAAGCATCGCTGGTCTCGTCGTCGATTGTCTCCATCCGCTTCTTGGTCAACGGGCCGGTGTCCTCGATCTTGCCGCCAGCAAACGTATGCAACACGCCGCGCGGCGACATGGCTTTCACGAACGCCTTATCATTCTTAGGCCAGTACGGACGCTCGGGCTCTTCCTCTGCGTTCAGGTGGTAGAGGTTTCCGAAGAACTCGTCGAAACCATGCGCAGTCGGCAGATACTCATCCTTGTCCCCGAGATGATTCTTGCCAAACTGTGCAGTCGCATAACCCTGCGATTTCAGGGCCTGGGGAATCGTGATGTCTCCCGGCTGGAGACCAACGGGAGCGCCCGGTGCACCGACCTTGGAGAGACCTGTTCGCAGCGGCGCTTGGCCAGTGATGAACGAGGAGCGGCCGGCCGTGCAGCTGTTCTCCGCGTAATAGTCGGTAAACAGCAGGCCTTCCTTGGCAATGCGATCGATATTGGGTGTGTGGTAGCCCACTAAGCCATGCGTGTAGGCGATGATATTGGACTGTCCAATATCATCGCCGAAGATGACAAGGATGTTTGGTTTTTTCAAAGTTTGCTTGGTGTTCGCCATTGTCGTTTCCTTCGCGTCGGTTGAATTCAGTTGAAGTCAAATCCCGCGATCACGTCGTGCGAACCTCCCCGCGGGCGCCATTTGCAATGCCTCCACATTCACGTGCACAGCGCGCAACATCTAACGCATCGATCGGAAAACAAACTTTCGTGTTTGCCAGATTGGAATTCAGTCTCCGATGCCTGAAGTCGCACGATGGCTGACGTTCACTCACCGCAACGGAGACTATAGCGTGTAGGACTCTATCTGCATGACCGCTCACCAAGACATCCAGATCCACACTGAAATTGAATACGCCTCGGCGGCGGTGATTGTGAACTATTAAAATTGACAGGTTTTGAGAATCGGCGAGGGCTGCGGGAAGGAGCATCGCTGGTTGACATCCAGAATGCCCAGCCACTTCCGCTTTCAAGGCGGGATCAATTTATTGGAAACACTGTATTTCCGCGAATATCGGCAGCGGGAAAGACGCGCGCCGAACAAACCAATCCGGTTCCGAACAGTACAGCTCGTAATTAATCTCTTTAGTGCAAGCTCAACGAGAATCCCGTAGAGAATTGAAGCGAGTTCCTCTTGTAGCCGGCCTGCGGATCGTTCAGAAAGTTGTCAATGACTGAAACGGAGAATCCGAGCTTTTTATAAACTGGTAGTTTCAACGAGCTCGTGCCCGACGCAGAAAAGGCGCTCTCATCATTCCATGCGATAGAAGCCGAGATCTTTTCCTCGAAGCGAACCTTACCCCAATTCCTCAAGTAGGTTTCCGTCAACGAAGAACCCACCAGATGACGATTTAGCTCTGGAACAGACGCAGTGGCGTTGAACTGTTGCCCCTCGTAGTGCAGATCGGCGGTAATATCAAACTCTCGCTTTTCAGTCTTGACTATAGTCGCGCCGATGCCACCGCCGTAGACCTGCTGAAGCACCAGGCCTTGAGAGTAATCGTGGTCGAAGGATGTCACCTGTAAATAGTAGCCACGTCGGCTGAAATATTCGTCGCGCTCCGCGCCAGCGTGATAGATATTCGTATATGAATCGGGTTCGCCCGGTTGCGTTGTTTTTCCCGTACTGAGATTGAAGTCGAGCAGCGTGCGAAGCTTTGGATCCAGCCAACTCACCGTTGGGACAGAACGCTTCAGAGCGGCGGCTACGGTGACTGTCAGACTGTTTTGCGTCGAAAGAATGGCAGTAGAACCTGTTGTGATGTCCCCGTCCCAGCCTGATTTCCAACCAATCTTCCTGTGGATCTCGTTCTGATACGAGACATCATCCACAACAAACCCGATCTTGGACGTAGGAATATTATTTGTGAGGTCTACTTTGCTTGGGAGGATTTCCTCTCCGGGTAGCTTTGTCGGTAGCTCATCTGGGTTTGGTTCGCTGGTGACAATTGGAGTGACCGCTATACTCTTTTCGCCGATTTTGATCACGCCCTGAGGCACTGCTGCACTATTTCGTGAGTCAATAATGTCTTTCGGGATAACCGCGAAATCTCGGTTGGACTTCAACTCCTTGACGTTCTCCCATTTGACGGTAACCTCGCCCGCCAAGTCACTCTTGAACTTGATCGCCTCCCCCGTTGAGTTTAGTAGCAGTCCCGTAAGCCGGTCGCCGTTCTTGAATATCAGTTCCTCTTTGATCTCCGGCGTTCCGCCTTTTGATTTAGCGGGTTGTTTAGCAGTACTCTGCGCCAATGCCGCAAATCCAGAGAAAAGGACAAGGGCGACCGCCACCGATATTTGAATCCTGCACTCTACCGGATGAAGCAGATTCGTTCGAAGGCTGTTGAAAATGAACATGAGGGTTTCCTCGCAGAAGTAGTGGGGTGACGATCGTGGGCTTTTTAAATTGGCCCCCGGCATTTATCTGAACTGTATATTGCAGCAACCAAACTCCTGCGCGAAGCCCTTCCCGCCCGCACCGCAGGAACCAGCCGCTCACACCGTAAGCATCTGGCGTTAGCCCTTCCATAGGGTCTGTCAGTTTTGCCAGTACCAGCGCTGTCGACCGAGGCGTACTCTAAGCTTCTGAATCATCCCGCGGGACAAACCACGACACGTCGGGCATCGCCGCCCAACCTTGCAGAAAACTGCTTTACAACGGGGAAATATATGAAGGTTCATCTGAGACCCACAGTTTCGGCAGTCGTCCTCTCAACCATCGCCTGCGGTCTGGTAATTGCTTTCCCCCAAGCCAACGCACAAAATCCACAATTAGTGCAGAAAGTGCAGGAAGTGAAGCAAGCTGCTGCCGTAAACAAACAGGCGCTTGCTCTCTACACGTGGCAGGAACAACAAGTGATCAGCCTGAAGGGCGAAGTTAAGAAGACAGTAAGCTATCAGGTCAGCGTTGGCCCGGGCGGACAGCAGCAGAAGATTGAATTAGGGTCGACCTCCGCGCCGCCTCCCTCGGGTGGGAGATTGAAGCAGAGGATTGTCGCGAAGAAGAGCAATGAGTTTCAGCAGTACGGCCAGGACGTCGCCGCGCTGGTAAAGCAATACGCACCGCCCGACCCCCAGTTATTGCAGCGGGCTTACGGGTTGGGCAATATTTCCATTCAATTGGGCGGGGCGCCCGGCACCGTCACCCTGGTGATCAAGAATTACATCAAGCCGGGCGACTCAATGACGCTGGTATTCAACGAAGCGTCAAAGTTGATTCTATCGGTCCAGGTAGCCACCTATTTGACCGATCCCAAGGACGCCGTCACTCTCGCGGCGCAATATTCCAAACTTCCGTCTGGAGTCAATTATGTGTCCAGCGTCCTGGTCAACGGGGTCAGCAAACAAATGACAGTGGCGCTTAAGAACTTCAACTATCAACTGTCCCAGATGTGAACTTGCAGAAGACAAGACGTCACGTTCGCTCCCTCCAGTAACCGCGTAAGCAGCCCTACCGACACTCCGGCATCGGTTGCCAGCAGAAAAGCACGCTGGCAAACGGCCGAAAATGGAGGGCGACCACGAAGGAGAATTCGGACAAGGTATGAACCCGGAAACTCCTACCGAGGAAGATGCGTACGAACGCCACGAATCAAACGCACATAGTTGAGAACGTGAATGAGGAATTTACTGGGCGGCTCCTTAGTGAAAGCTTGGAACTCCGAACCAGCGTTCGATAGGCTGTTCCGCTGCTGCCGTGTCGGAGTTCGCATCGGTCGCCCATGCTACGAACCCATCGGGTCGCACTAGCAGCGCCGCCAGACCTTTCTCATCCTTTGCGTGCGAAGCGAGGTAGCGCAATCTGTCCTGATGTCCATCGCATAGCGCACGCAAGGGTTCGCTCGCAGTAAAATCGAGCAACAGGCCACGACCATCGTGCAACAGAGCCCCGAGGCGAGTTCCGTCCTCTAACTCGAAGTCCGGAGCGCTTCGGCCGACGAGCGGATGCCCTTCGCCCAGTTCGTAATGCATGGACACCCCGGAGATCTTTTCGACGAAGTAGTTGGTGCCGTCTTTGGTCGCGATCAGATCTCGCACCACGGCGGCGATGGCTCGTGCGTGTGGATCCGGACGGATGATCGCCACCTGCGCACGCGTCCAGTTGCATACCCACTCGCCAATAGGGTAGCGCTCGGTGGTGTAGGTGTCGAGCAGGCCGCGGGGAGCCCATCCTTTGATGGTGGCTGCAAGCTTCCACCCAAGATTCATCGCATCGCCAAGGCCAGTGTTCATACCTTGACCGCCAAAAGGCGAATGCACATGCGCCGCATCTCCTGCGAGCAACACGCGGCCTTTGCGGTAGGTTGTTACCAGGCGTGCGCGATCGGTGTAGCTGGTGGCCACCTGCACGGACTTAAGCTTGACGTTGGTTCCTGAGACATGCTGCAGCATGGACTGGAGATTTTCGAGCGTGATCTCCGAGGTACGGTCGAAGCGGCCTCCGTCGAAATCGACGACACCGATGCGTCCAGGAGCGGGCCCGTGAGTGTACATGCCGCGCGGCGTGAGATTGAAGCCGGGCGCAAGGCTGTCGAGGTCCTCGAAATCCACGATGGCCATGTAGCCGGTGAGCTCCGGATCAGTACCCGCGAACTCGAAGCCTGCCAACCTGCGCACCGTGCTGCGACCTCCGTCACAGCCGACGAGCCAGCTCGCCTTGAACTGACCGTCTGATGTTTGAACGGTAACTCCGTCGGCGGTTTCACAGAAGTCCGTGACTTCCTGGCCAAAGCGAATGTCGGCTCCGAGTTCTTTGGCGTGATGGCAAAGAATGTCCTCGATGGCTTCGAGCGAGACCATGCCGCCGCCGACGGAAGGTCCAGAAATGATCCACTTCTGGGCAGAGAAGTCGACCTTGGAGGCGTCGAGCATGATGCCGGCAAAGTGGCCGGCGAAGCGCGGAGCTGAGGTGGGTGGCGTGCTCCCGTCCCCTTTGAATTCCATGCCGGTACGCTCGCCTCCCATCCATCCGAAGGAGGCGGCTTTTACCTCGCTAAGAAGGTTGCGTCGGTAGAGGGCTTCCGTGGAGGGAAAGTTGAGCCCGCGGGCGCCCATCCATCCACCCTTGAGCGGGGTGCTAGGATTCGGATTCTTTTCCAGCAATAGGACGGATGCGCCGCCGAGGCGAAGCTCGCAAGCCAGGAATAGCCCAACCGGGCCTCCGCCAACAATCAATACGTCGTAGGTCATGGTTCTATTTGCAACAATCCAGTTATACGAGATTTATCTCGTATAAGTTCGGCGCTGTTTGCTTTACGGGCAGTTCATGCGCCTCTACCGAATTTGCCCCTTCCCCGATTTCACCGGGTCCCAAGTGCGAATATGATCAGACCATCATTTCTACTTTGCTTCAAATTCGTATAAGACTCCTATAGCAACAGCCACTTACGCAAGATTATTCAAGAGTATCTTCCCCAAACTGCCTATGAATCCGAAACCACGATCGACTGCCCATCTCGTCTTCCATGCCGGCGGAGTGCAGCGCGTTCTCCCGATTGATACGCTCCCCTTCAGCGTGGGACGGAACGAAGATTGCCGCCTGGTGCTCTCCCATCCACAAGTTTCTCGGGAGCACGCCCGCATTGAGTGGGATGGCAGCAATTACATCCTTCGCGATCAGAACAGCAGGCATGGCACGTTCGTCAACGGTGCGCGCATCACGAAGACGATTTTACGCGCGGGCGATTCGATTACGCTTGGCAGCCGGCAGAGTGTGCTGGTATTCAAAGACGGCGATGAGGAAGGATCGCAGACCTTGCTCGCTCAGTTGTCAAAGAGCTGGTCGAACTCGGTCGGAGATAGCGATCTGGAAAAGTTGTCGCTCTTTCTCCAGGCGGCGCAGAGTTTGAGCTCGATTGAAGCGAGTCAGGAAGTGCTGCGCACGATGCTGGAGTACAGCATTCGACTGACCGGGGCGGAACGTGGCTTTGTTTTCCTGGGTGAGAGCAGCGAGAGCTTCCGGCTGGAGTGCGGACGGGATTGCGACGGGAATGAGATAGCTGGAGAGCCGGCCATCTCACGTTCTATCGTGCGAGATGCGGCCCGGTCTCAAGATGATTTCATTCTCACGGATATTACCGGCGAGATCGCTGCGGCACGTGAGAGTATTGCGGCGAACGCAATTCGCAGTGTCGTAGCGATCCCTCTGCGGGCGCAGGGTTCGACCTCGCTTCTCGGACTTCTCTATCTTGATAGTCAAAGCCGCAACCGGGATTTCACAAAAATCGGCAAAGACATTCTTGATGCGATTGCTCGCCAGGCGGCCACTTTGCTCGAAAATCTGCGACTCATCGAGATGGAGCGCCAGTCTGCCCTGCTGCACAAGGAACTTCAAATCGCAGCCGCCATCCAGAGCCAGATCATTCCACAGAAGTTTCCCGAGCTGGCGTATGTGCGCTTTTGTGCGCGAACGATTCCCTGCACGGATGTGGGCGGGGATTTCTACGACGTGATCTCGCTCGCGAATGGGTTTGCGGGAATTGTCGCCGATGTCAGTGGCAAGGGAGTTCCCGCGGCCCTGCTGGCTTCCATGGTACAGGGAATGTTTCACGCGCAGATGAGCCTCGGTGCGGATCGAGGCATCACGCTGGTCGAGTCCATCGCATCGCTTAACGCATTCGTCTGCTCACGCACGCCCACGGAGAAATATGTAACGCTGGCCGCCTTCCGCTACATGCGCTCGGACTCGAATGGTGCGAACATTGAGTTGATCAACGCGGGACATGTGGCGCCAATAATCGTTCGCAAAGATGGACGGGTCGAGATTGTAGAAGGCGGTGACATGCCGGTTGGGCTATTTGATTTTGCCGAGTACCACGTGATCCATCTGACGCTTTCGATCGGGGACCGGATTGTCCTGTTGACCGACGGGATTACAGAAGCAGAAGCTGGAGACGGAGATCAGTTCGGAATGGAACGCCTCGAGCAGCCAATGCTTGAAGGCGATCCTATCGCGGCGCTGCTGGGTGCTGTCGATAGATTCTGCAGGGGAAATCCAGCGCAGGATGACCGAACAATCTTAACGATTGAGAGAATTGCTTAGGCTGCTCAGGCGAGCCGCGTGGCACAAGGAATCTACTCGTTCACTCGGCCGAGGTAGCGGTCGAGCCAATCCAGGACCGCCGTCACCAGTTGCGGGCGCTCCTGGGTTACATCGTGGGATGTTTCCAGAACGAGGTGCTGCTTATCCGATGGCGGCGTGCCGAGCATGTTGAACATCGGGTCTTGCGCGAGATTTACAGAGAACACGTAGTCGTAGCGTCCATTCACCATGAGCACGGGCTTCTTCATGCGCGGAGCGAAGTCGGCCTGATCGCCGCCAGGCGGTGGAGGGTCGAGGAAATAACCGCCGTCGAGAAAGATGGCCGTCTTGAGACGGTCCTGAAGCAGCGTCGAGTACGTGACTCCCTCGGCTGCTCCCATGCTGACACCGAGATAAGCCAGTTTGCTGTTGTCAATGTCGGAGCGAGTGGCGAGGTAGTCGAGGGTACGGGCCGCGTCCTTGTAGCGGTCGGTAGTGAGTTGGATCGCTTGTGAACCTCCGGGAAGAGAGTACCGCAGACGTCGCTCGTAGGTGTCCTGAAAGATGGGATACGCGACGGCGCGTCCACTCTGGATGATGTAGTCGAAGAACTGGATATCGCCGAGTGCCGTTCCATTCTTGTTGTCGGCGATGTCATAAACACGCGCGCTGGGAAAAAACAACACGGTCTGATACGGCGGTCGAACTTTCTTGGGGAGAAACAGATACACCGCGATGCGCTCACCGCGATAGCCGGTATCGAGAGTGACTTTCTCTTCACGCCAATCCGCCGTCTCACTTACGACTCCGCCATTGATCGTATTCAAGGGCGAAGTGGAGGAGGCATACATGATCTGATAGGCGTGAAATACATCGTCCGAAGCTGGTTTGTATTTGGAAAAATCTCGAGCTCCTACTCGCTTGATCGGCGCAACCGCGGATGGCGGTAGCGACACAGTATTCTTCACACAGCGGAAACCATTCTCCTGCGAGCGATCAAATGGAGAAAGCGTCTCAGGGCTGTAGTAAAAGTACGACGGAGACTTCCACGAGCCGCCGAGGATGAAGCGGTTGTCGTTGTCGTCCGCGTTGGTCACCCATTCTCGAACATTGCCCGCCATATCGAAGGTCCCGTACGGACCCACTCCTTTGTAGGAGCCCACGGGCGCCAGCGCGTTGCCTGGCATATTGCTCATCGGCACGATGTAGCGTGAGTCATCCGGCGGCGCACCCATATACCACTGCGGCAGCACGGGAAGGTCCTTGCCTACAAACGCCGCGTAGGCCGCCGCTTCAAACCAACTGACGCCGGAGACCGGCAGATCCGCCTGTCCGTCCGCGTAGTGACCTGCGACCCAGCCGGCCGGGCCTGGGCGGTTCGTGGTGTCGCGAAACGCCGCGACGGCTTCTGTCCAGGGAACCTCTCGGCCATCGAGAATGAACTTCTCGCGCCAGTATTCCTGCTTCGCGTATCCGCCGCTGTCGACAAATTTCTGATAGTCGCGGTTCGTTACCTCCAGCCGATCCAGATAGAAGGACGGAATCCGGAACGGGCCGACAGCGCCGATGAACGCAATGATTCCCACCCAGTTCTCCCCAGGCACCGGCACCATGCCGGCGGGTGCGGTGTGCTGAGCGTCCAGCGCGAATCTCATCGACTCCCCGGACTCCAGGCCCTCCACTACGTCTCCCGTTGCTTGACTGGATAGCTTCCAGCGAAAGAATCCTTTGGGAAGCGTGATGCCGCTAAGAGGTGTGTTGCCAAGCACACGCCAGGGGCCATTCGGTGTCGCGTAATCCTGAATAGCGACGGTGGCCGCCGACGGCGAAGAGGTGATCGAGCCTACCAGCGTATCTTGATCGGCTAACTGTTTGATCGCCGGGTCGCTGGGCAGATAGCGCTGCGCCTTTTCAAGAAGTCCAAACGCGGCGAGCGGCTTTCCCGCAGCGGTCAAACTCATAATCTGCGGGACAGCCTCTTCTCGCGCCCATTGCCTTCTGGACGAGCGGTGAAAGAACCACGCTGCTGCGAAGATGGTGAACACGAGAGCAGCAACCGCCGCGAAGGCAATCGCGCGCGATTGCCGTTTCGGCGCCAGGCCCTGGGAACTCGATAAGACCTGGGCCAGCAACGCCGACGCATCGCGACTGATCTCGGCCGCCGACTGATAGCGATTGGCCGGATCTTTCTGCAGGCAGCGGTTGATGATCTCGTTCGCAAGTGGCGGAGCGTCAAGTCGAAGCGTGCGCAAAGGCGTCGGCGGATCGCTGATGATCGCATGCAGAATTGCGATATTGCTGTCGCCTTCAAAGGGAGTCCTGCCCGTCAGCAACTGAAAGTAGATGATCCCCAGGCTCCAGAGGTCAGTACGAGCATCGACCGGATTTCCCTGGGCCTGCTCCGGCGACATGTAGAGCGGAGTACCGATCAGAAACCCTGTCTCCATAGAGGCTGTCGCGTCAGGGGCGAGCGGTGCGAGCAACTTGACAATGCCGAAGTCGAGCACCTTGGCATGGCCTCTGGGCGTAATCATCACATTCGCAGGTTTCAAATCGCGATGGATTACTCCCTGTTCGTGGGCCTCTTCCAGCGCCCCTGCAATTTCCAGCAGGATCGACGTCGCGTGTTCGACGGAGAGTGGGCCGGCTTTCAATGTGGCTGAAAGAGTTTGCCCGGGCACGCACTCCATCACGAGATAGTCGACGCTGTCCTGCTCGCCGACGTCGTACACCGCAGCGATGTGCGGATGACTGAGCTTGGCCAGCGCAAGAGCTTCCTTGCGAAAGCGCCGACGGGAGTCATCGCTCGTGACCAGGCCCGGAGAAAGAATCTTGATGGCTACAAAACGTTCCAACTTTTCATCGCGCGCGCGATACACGGTGCCCATGCCGCCCGAGCCGATGGCCTCGATGACGGTGTAGCGCCCGAGCTTCTGTCCCGTGGCGAGAGCCGGTCTGCTTAGCTGATCCACATCCTCTGTCTTTGCAGCGAGTGGAGAATCGCCCAGAAAGCTACCCATGCGCTTGTAGTCGTTAAGCAGTCTTTCGACCTGCTCGCGCAGCTGGACCGATCCGCGACAGGCCTCAACCACGTAGGACGGACGCTGCTCGGCGGGCAGGTCAAGCGCAGTTTCAAAGATCTCCTCGGCGGACTGCTGCTGGTTGGCCATCGGTTGATCCGTGTTCGGCAGGAACGTTGAGCGTCCGAGCGGCCCATGATATTGCAATTCACATGGATTTTTGCCTAGCGACGGTAGGATAATATCACAGGCAATGACGAGGCAGCTCGCATGGACAGCGAGAAAGGCGACGTAACGCAGCTCCTGAATGAAATGGCCAAGGGTGATTCCGAGGCAGCGGAAAAACTATTGCCGCTGGTCTACTCGGAGCTCCACCGGCTTGCTGCAGCGTACATGCGGAGAGAGCGGCGCGACCACACCCTGCAGGCCACAGCTCTCATCAACGAGGCGTACCTGCGGCTTTGCAAGGAAGACGCAGGTTGGAATAATCGCGAGCACTTTATCGGGATGGCAGCCAACGTGATGCGCCACGTGCTGGTGGACTATGCCCGCGCTCACAAAGCAAAGCAGCGTGATGGCGCCATGCAGCGAGTCGAGTTGCAGGATGATCTCGCGATCTCTACGGAAAAACTCGAGGAAGTTCTCTCACTCGACGAAGCGCTCAGGACTCTCGAACGGCTGCAACCGCGACAGAGCAAGGTCGTCGAGTTGCGCTATTTTGCCGGCCTTTCAACCGAGCAGATTGCTTTGCTCTTAGGAGTGTCCGAGCGATCAGTGAAGCGCGACTGGTCGCTTGCCCGGATCTGGCTGTTTCGTGAGCTCGGCCGCGGCTCCAACCCATCCCACGACGCTCAAAAATAAAACCAGAGGGCATGGCACCTTTTACTGGCGTCTCCGCCTTATTGAGTGAAGGCGTTACTTGAGACGCCTTCCAAAAGGAGAAGCTCCCATGCTTACACTCTCGAAGTTGAACATTCGCGCAGCCGTTGCCGGTGTCGCCCTTGCCGTTGCCCTCGCCTCGCCGGCGTTGCATGCACAATGGGTACCCGAGCGGACACAAGTAATTGTTCCCTTCGCATTCGAAGTCGGGTCAACTCACTTTGCTCCCGGCACCTACATCCTGAGCAACGCGGGCGAACACGTTGTCTTGGTCCAGAACGGAAAGCATTCTGCCCTCACCATGAGCTCGCCCGAAATGGCTCCCAAGCCTCCCGCAACCAGCAAGGTCGTCTTCCATCGCTACGGCAACCAGTATTTCCTTCGTGAGATTTGGAGGACGGGCGATCCAGACTACCTTAGCTGCCAGGAATCCAAGGACGAACGCAGCCTCAGACGCGAAATGCATCAGGACAATCGCGCGTCCATCTCGCCTGAATCGAACGTGGAAGTCGCTCTCCTGCAGCTCCCTCGTTAGTGCCTGAACGCCCGCTGACTTTGTCGCGGGCGTTCCCGCGTCTACCTCACACCGATAAGCCCACCAACCAAGAAGAGGAGTCTACGAAAATGAACGCCAAAATAAACATACGTCACGTACAGGGAATAACATTTCTCGACATCAGCGGACGCATCGCGCTTGGCGAAGGCGCCGTAACCCTCCGAGATGCCATCCAGGATGCGCTCGACACCGGGACCAAAAAAATCGTCTTGAATTTGTGCAGTGTGTGCTTTATGGATAGCTCTGGACTCGGTGAACTGGCGACAGCGTACGTGTCCGCAAGGGACAAAGGTTGCGAGCTCAAATTGCTAGGTCTCACAAAGAAGATTGACTATCTGATCCAGATCACGAAACTCGCCACACTCTTCGATGTCTACTACACCGAACAAGAAGCGCTGTCTTATCTGGCAAGGTGACGAGATACTGCGCTGTGACGACATGTCGTTCATTCCTCAACCTGGAGTGCTCACTTCACATGCACCCAGCGGAGTTTTCTTTGCTTTTGCGGCTTCGTTCTTCCGCGCACGTCCCATGGCAGTCAGCAGCGCACAAGCATCGTCACGCTTCAAATCAGGTAGAGGTTGCCGCTCGGCAAACTCCCTCAGCGGAGGGTACATCTGCTCCAGCGCACGCCATGATCGATGCGGGAAGTAGCGAGTCTTTATCGCAGAGATCAGCTCATCATGTTGACTTTCAGTAATGACTCCTTCATTGCGCGCGAGCGCCAACGCCTCCCGAAGGTTAACCATTGAATCCGAGAGCGCTCGGTATGTGCCCGGCTCATAAGCGACCGCAACCTCGTCGTCCGCATCGAGAACCCCATCTCGAAATTGCTCAAAGATGCGTCCAATCCCCACCATGCCGAAAGTGTGCGTTTCCGCGGCTCGAAGTGCACCCATACTGGAAGAGCCGAAAACTTGAATGCCGCGACCAAGTGCCTCGATAATCTCCTTTGGCGAGACTGCCAGTCTTTGGAAGAATTCCCCATCGATGATTCCGATGAAGCGAACGCTGGCAGGCAAACCGGCTATGTCACCCCGACGAATGGGCGGAAGGAAGTCCGCATCCAACAAGCGCTGTGCTTCCGCCAGAGGCATGCTCGGACCCAGAAATACAACGGTGTCACGCATGTTGCCGCCAGAATTCGACAGCACGTGCGCCAACCCGTCCGTGGTCGCTGGCCCACAACTCAATTCCGGGAACAATGACTCGCACCACCGAATGTGTTGTGCAGTCAGGAGTGAAGTCGACGACAATCGCTTCTGACATCCCCGCACTCTCGAGCCGGCCCATTAGCCATCGGATATCTTGATTAAGATCAGCGAAGCTCTGCGACTCGATCGCTTCGAAGCGCCGACGAGTCCGCGACTCACCCACTGCCCAACTTTTCCGATTTACAACCGCAATCCGCTTAGTGTGCGGCGCAAATGTTCCTTTCGGTGCATTTGACTCTACGATGTCTTCGCGCACGCTTTGAATATCGACGCAACGCGACTGTGCGACTTCAGTGATTGCCCGGCGCAATGCCACATGCGCGTTTGGACTGCATCCAAAACCCGCATGCGCCATAGGAAACCCGAAGATGCTCTCATCCGCTACGGAAGCAAAAAACGCCGGCACCTGAAGAGCGGAAGTTATATCCCGTACCTGCAAACATAACCCTGCCTCCTGAAAGGCGCGAAACAACTCATTCTCCTCGGATATTTCAATGCAAGGACAATGTTCGAGATCATCGCTGGCCCCTCCCGAACTGCCGCCGAGAACTTGGCGCCTTACCGCAGGCAACGAGCTCGCGCCCAGCTCAGCGAACGTCCAGGCGTCGCGCTCAATCAGTTCGCAGAGCGCATGGTACACAGCTTCAGGCCGGTTATTCCCGGAAGCCAGCCCATTGCTGTCGCTTATTTTGTAAGGTGAACCATGGGGCAAGTCGTTCCAGAGATACCCTGCCAAATGTGCGGGCACCCAGACTTCTTCCCCAGAAAACAAGTCCGTGCCGCGCACCCAGCTGCACAGGGTTTCCGGTGTGAACTCTTCAAACAAGGCTTGGTTAATCTTCCACGGATCCAGTGTCCGGGCCTGCTGCGATAGCTGTCTGTAAGTACCTTCGATGTACGGCAGCCTGATCTTTAGTGCTGTTTGCCGCTCAATGGACTCCATCAGCGCTCCCACCTTCGCATCGATGGGCCGCAATCCTTTTCCGTTATAGACAGAAATGCCGTCGTCAGAAGATGGCACGATCGCCGAGTAGACAGGTATCCCGACTCGATCAAGGCCGGTGATATCCGCTATGCGCGTAACGCCTAATGAGTTCCCGACTTCTCTTAACCGCACAAAGGTTTCAGAGGCGTCGATCACACGATCTAAACCATCAACTTTATGGCTTGGGTTTCTTGGGCTTGGGTGGATGTGGGGCAATGGGTCTCCCAGGGTTGGGGTATCTTTCCAGGCCGGAAAAGCAACCCCACATAACAAACTCATTGTCACCAAGACCCGCCAAAACCCTTTCGAGGTCTTTGGGAGTCATTTTTGGCCCAAACGAACGGGACGTTTCCGCAACGGTCGGCATCGAACGGCGCACTACACCCTGCTGCGCTTCATTTAACGATTCCACAAAGTCACCAAACTTTTGCATGAGATCGCGGAATTCCTCACTACTCAATCCCAGCCCTTCGAGAAACTCTTGTTTTGTCATATGGCACCTCCTTCATTCGATATTCATGCGACCAAGCAGCGTCTGAAAGCGAAGGGTGGAGTGCAGAGGTCTCAGTAGGGGATGCACGTTCAAGAAAAGCAAATCGCTGTCCCGCTCGGTGTAGGCCCGTTCCAATAAATCCAAAGCTTTAGGGTAGTTTCCGAGTGAAGTATAGTAGACCGCCGCCTGAAACGGCAAAGAACTTTCCGGATCTCCTGTTTCCGACGCTTGCTTGAGCCATTTCGCGGCAATGGCGCGGTCGCCGACATGGGCATACGCGATGCCCAGCATGATGGCTCTATCACCCTTTGCTCCAGGATCGACAGGTGCCGTCCTGAGCAGATGGATTGCATCCGTAGGGCGCTTGAGTTCAAGGTAATCCACGGCGAGCATTTCGATCGCCGTCTCAAGGTTCGGTGTTGTTTTGAGCTGCTCTTCCAGCAGGTGGGCCGATTCGGCTGTTCGCCCCCCACATAGCCCAACCATCGCTCGGGTGATATTCGTAGTCAGCGAATTCGGATCGGCCGCCTGTAAATAAGCCAACTGCGCCTGCGCTTCCGCATCTCTTCCCAGTGGGGTCAATACCGTGACGGCATACTGCCGATGAGCGTTTAAATCATTGGGATTCAGCTCCAGCGCACGCTGATAGTCGCTTTCTGCCTCTTTCCATTCATAGTTCAACATCGTGCGAGCCCACGCCCGCGACGCATAGGCTTCACCCAGCGTGGGGTCAAGTGCCAGTGCCTCGTCCGCCGTCTTGAGAGCATTCTTCAGCGTCGGAATGTCGTTTCCAGAGCGATATGCCGCGAGCAGAATGTAGCTGTCGGCCAGACCCGCATAGGCCGGCGCATAGCGCGGATCGGCATCCAGCGCCTTTTGAAATTCCGTGACTGCCGTAAGCAGATCTGCATCCGACCTCTTCGTGAGGCCGTAACGGCCCTTAAGATACGCATTGTAAGCAGCCGCGTTGGTGGTGTATTGGCGCTTCAGCCGGGCCTTCTGGTCAGGATTCAGACGGACCTTGAGGTGGTAGGCCACCTCCGTGGAGATATCGTTTTGCAGCCCGGCAAGATTGGAAATGTCGCCCTCGTAGGTCTGACCCCATATTTGCGAACCGCTGCTTACGTCGATGATTTCGATGGGAATGCGCACATGGCCACCGGCTTCGAAGAACGACCCGCTCACCACGGATCTCACCTTCAGACGCCTCCCGGATTCACCTGGATCGTTGCTTTGCGCAGAGTACCGTTCGGCGATGCCAGCGGCCTTTACCTGCAAGCCGGGCATGCCAGCCAGGTCATTGGTGAGCGCCTCGGTGAAACCAGAACCTACGTAGTCCAGGGAACTGTCGCCGCTGGCATTGTGAAGCGGTAACACCGCCAGACTGGTCGGCTCGACTGGACGATGGTGCCACTTCCAACCCATTGTTCCCAGCAGCAGGCATGCGACGCTGATACCCACCGCCCAAATCCATTTGCGGGCCGGAGGCCTGAGATCCGACACGATGTCGTCAAGCCTCGAATACCGATCTTCCGGGTGCATCGCCAGGCAACGCTCGATGACGTTCGCCCACCGTACAGGCATTGATTTCGCGGGAAGTTTCACCCCCACCGCCCTCCCCGAAGAATTGCTCTCCGTGCGGACGGGGCGCGAGCCGGTGATCATTTCACACATCACCACACCCAGTGCATATTGGTCGGCCAGCGCGGTCACATCGCCCCTGAGCTTTTGCTCGGGCGCCATGTAATCTGGCGTACCCTGCCCTCCAACCTCCTGCAAACCGCCGTCTGGCGTGAGGACGTTCAATGCCAATCCAAAATCCGTGATCACTGCGCGCAGTTTTCCTGGTCCAGCGCTCACCAGCATAATGTTCTTGGATTTCAGGTCACGGTGAACAACGCCGAGAGTATGTGCGCTGTTTAACCCCTCAACTAGCTGTTGCACCAGGTTGAGCGCAACATCAGGTTCAAACGGACCGTTGTGCCGCAGATATTCACTCAGCGTAGGGCCGTCAAGGAACTCCATGCAAAGAAACATCCCCTTGGCGTGAGAGGCGGTTTCGTAAGTAAACAACTCGTGAATTCGACAAATATTGGGATGGGATATCGCTCGGGCCTGTCTTACTTCACGCCGGAAACGCTCTACCGCTTCAGGATGCCGCACCATGTCTGCACGTATGGTCTTAAGGGCTACGCGTTCCTGCAACTGACTGTCCCAAGCCTCCCAAACCTCTCCCATTCCACCGCGGGCGATGAACCGAAGAATTTTGAAACGGCTGAAGATTACCTTGTCAATCTGGAACGCCCCATCAGCGTCCAACCCTGAATTTCCTGCCGCGAAAGAGGCTGTCGCATCTTCGGCTAATTCCATCTGTGCCGGCGCAAAAAGCGGCTTCTCAAGGAAGCTACCCATCTCGTCCCCTGCCGCAAGTAATTTCTCCACCGCGTGGCGCAGCTCGGGGGAACCCTCACAATTGCGATCGAGGAACGAGATCCGCTCCTCTCGCGATAAGGGCAGGGCCGCAGCGAAGATTTCCTCAGCCGGGTCTCCCTGGGTAGGCATGTCAGAACCAATGAACTCGCACAAATTATCTCCAAACTGGGCTGATCTAGCAAGAAAATTGAAACAAACACCCACATGCTTGTGTTATGGGCCCTTTCAGAAACGCAAAGACCGGTCTGCCTAAACTCGCGTGTCCTTCCGCGGAGTCATCTTCGCTAAAAATGCCTGCAGCCCAGGACGCCCAAGCATGCGCTTCCACTTTGGTTCTGTCGTAATGGAAATCAGGAACGGCGATCGCACTACATAGGCGCGATCCAGCCACTGAAGTGTGGCCTGCTCATCTCCTATGCCCAGATAAATGAGCGCCACGAAGTACGGATCGACGAACATCGATTTCGACTCCTCACGCAACTCCGCGATTTCCTTCTCCGCGTCGCTCGTTTTGCCCTCTCGTCCCAAGGCATAGCCGATCTCGGCCGTCAGCAGAGGAGGCTCAAACCCACTCGCCCGCTTGAACTGGCGCAATATCTCCACGGCTTCGCCATATTTTCCCTGAAGCGACAGGGTCTTCCCTAATCCCCAATACGGTACCGGCGAGTGCGGATCCCTCGCCATTGCTTCACGATAGTGTTTGATCGCATTCTCGTAGTCGCCACGATAATAATCGATACAGCCTAACTCGCCGATCAGTTGCGCCGACTGCGGATCGTACCCCAACATCGAATGCACCATCTCGTCGGCGTCGCGTGTCCGGCCCGTCTGCGACATCAGGTGCGCTGTGCAGCTCAGCGCAGTCATTGCGCTCTGCTCATCCTTAACGGAAGCAAGCTCCGACGCGGCCGCGGCGTAATCCCAGTTATAGAGCAGTTGAACCAGCCCGAGGGTCCCATGCGCCTCTCCAAATCCGGGGTCAAGTTGAAGCGCACGGGTCGCATACTCACTCGCCAGTGGCATGTGCTGCCGCGGATCCTCGAAGTAAATCCCGAGCAACAGATGGACTTGGGCCAAATCCGACCACGCGATGGTGAACTTCGGATCAAGCTTCACTGCTTGCTCGAAATGCCTGATTGCGTCGTGAAGCGCAATTGGTGAATTTCCCCGCGCCGCGCTCTCTCCTCGCAACATCTCCTGGTATGCCTCTACGCTCGAAGAAACGGGCCGCAGAACATGCGCCGACTGCCTCGCATCCAGCTCGATCTTTAAACCATGAATCAGATTCTGGGTGATGCTCGCCTGCACCGGCGCCAGATCGTCGCCCTCCGGCAGATACCGGTGGCTCTCAATGATGCTGCCATCCGACATGTTGCTCAGTTCCGTGTCGACAATCAACTTGCCGTTGACTTGGTGCACATCGCCGGTCAACACATTGTTCACATGCAGCGAACGCCCTACACTCACAGCCTTATCCGTGCTGGATTGAAACCGGTACACTGCGCTGCGAGCCATCACCTTGAGCGGAGAAATCTCTGATAACTGCCGAATCAAATTGTCCGTCAACCCATCCACCAGGTAGTCGTTCGCCTTGTCACCGGTCTCATTCGCGAACGGTAGCACTGCCAGCGCAATCTGCTGACCACTCGCAGGATCACTGGCTACCTGCTTTCTCGACGGGTGCCATCGCCACACACTGGCTGCAACCAAAGCGAGCAGCACGAAACCGACAACCGCCCAACGGCTCCAACTCAGAGGCGCGGGCCCCAGAGTCGTCTTTGCCGACTGTCCCGCCACATTCAGCCGAATCTCTTTCGCCCCGACGGTCTCGCGGTCGCGAAACGCGATGGTCGGGTAATACGCTCCTTTGGGGACATCGATAGAGATGGGATCGCCGCTGCCCTCGGTGTCGTAATACTCCCGCAGTCGGCTTCGCAGCCGGCCAGCCTCAACCCGGACCGTAGCATCGATCGATGGATCGTAATCATCGCCCCGAGCGAAGACGTCCATCGCGATCGAAAACTCTTTGAGAGGAGGCGGAGCATCCATCAGAAACCGCTCCACCACATATCGGAGGAAGGCCTGGCTCCGCTGCGCCGCGGAGAACACTTTCGAAGTCAGGATGCGGTCAAGCTCTTCCTTTATCTCAGGGGCGGTCGGCTCGGTCCCGTTGTTCATCATTAAGCTGCCCCCAGCATCCCATAGATTCCGTTGGCGTAACCCACGTAACTTACGGCAAGATACTTACCCGGTCGAGCTTCCAGGTTGATCTTGGCCCTGGATGGCCGAAGGCCTTTCCCAGAAAAGAGGTCCGATCGTGAACATCAGACTAGGTGCTTATCTTTGTCTCGCGGCGTCCGCCGCCAGTATAGCTTTCGCCCCGGCTTATGGACAGTCCACCACACCGACTCCACCGCTTTCGTCTAACGCTGCCGTCTTCGCCACGGGACTGGAAGCCCCCCGCGGCCTTAAATTCGGCCCGGACGGCGATCTCTACGTCGCCGAAGCAGGGACGGGGGGCAGCGTTTCAACTGTCGGCTCCTGTGCCCAGGTTCTGCCACCCATCGGCGCCTACCTCGGGGGCAAAGCTGGACGCATCTCGAAACTGGACAAGTCCGGCAAACGGACCACGGTTGCCTCGGGATTCCCATCCACGCTCGCCGCTGAGGGCGACCTGCAAGGCGTGGCGGACATTGCCTTCCTCGACGGCACCCTCTACGCAATCACGGCCGGCGGAGGCTGCTCCCACGGCAACGCCTCGTCGCCTAACATCATCGCCCGCGTCGATACCAAATCCGGTTCCTGGAAAGCCATCGTTGACCTTAGTCAATTCGTTAAGAGCCACCCCGCCGCTTATCCGGACATAGCCGACTTCGAACCCGACGGCACCTTCTACAGCCTTATCGCTTACGATAACCGGCTCTACACCCTCGAACCCAACCATGGCCAGCTCTTTTCCACCTCTGCCAACGGAGACATTCGCGAAGATCTCGACATCTCCATGCAGCAAGGCCACATCGTGCCAACCTCCGTCGCCGTCAACGATGGAAAGTTCTACATCGGCAACTTAGGACTCTTTCCCATCACGCCAGATTCAAGCAAGGTCATGAGCTTCAACATTGGCGCATGCCCGTGGCCGTTCCTCTTCGGTTTCGGCTGCGGCGACGAGCCCCAGAAGCTTCGTCTCTCCGGATCGCGCGCTGGCTTTACCACAGTTGTCGCCGTCGACTTTGGCCCTGATGGTCTCCTCTATGCGCTGGAACTCTCTGACAATTCCCCCTTCCCAGCGCCTCCAGGCTTCCCAATGGCTGGCTATGGTAAGGTCGTCCGCGTCAACCGCACCGGCGATATCGAAGAGGTAGCCACCGGACTCACCGGGCCTACTGGTATGACATTCGGCCCGGATGGCTACCTCTACGTCTCGAACTTCGGTGCAGCACCTAGCGGCGGCGAGATCCTCCGCATCTCTGTCCACTAGCAGGAGATGACGGCGGCCGGCGCGTTATGAGCGGAGAGCTACCGGTGCCGAGCACAAGTCGCGCAGGTCGTTGACCAGAGCATTCATGCGCTCGGGCTCGGCATCCCACGCAAACATAAACCGCGCGCCGCCGCCAATGAAGGTGTAGAACATCCAACCGCGCGCCCGCAGGCCGTCTGCCACGGAGAGAGGCAGCTTCAGGAAGACGGCGTTGGCTTCCACCCTGAACATCAGCTCGACCTCCGCTAGACCGCTCACTTTGCGTGCGAACTCCTTCGCGCAGGTATTCGCGTGCGCGGCATAGCGGAGCCACGCGCCGCTCTCCAGCATGCGAACCCAGGGAGCGGCGAGAAAGCGCATCTTCGAGGCCAGTTGGCCAGCCTGTTTGCAGCGGTAGTCGAAGTCTTCTGCGAGCTTGGTGTCGAAGAAGATCACGGCCTCACCGATGGCCAGGCCGTTCTTGGTGCCGCCAAAGCAGAGTACGTCGACACCGGATTTCCAGGTGATCTCTGCGGGGCTGCAGCCGAGGGACGCGCACGCGTTCGCGAAACGCGCGCCGTCCATATGCAGCTTCAAACCGAGCTCGCGGCAGGTAACGGCGATGGCACGAATCTCATCGATTTGATACAGCTCTCCAGTTTCGGTGGGTTGCGTGATAGTGACAACCCGCGGCTTGGGATAGTGAATGTCGGTGCGCTTGAGCGCCACGGCGCGAATAGCTTCGGGCGTGAGCTTGCCGTTGGGCGAAGGGGCGACGAGAAGTTTGGAGCCATTGGAGAAAAACTCCGGCGCCCCACACTCGTCCGTCTCGACGTGCGCCGCCTCCGAGCAGATGACGCTGTGATAGCTCTGGCAGAGCGAGGCCAGCGCAAGTGAGTTCGCGGCTGTTCCATTGAAGACGAAGTACACCTCGCAGCTGGTTTCGAACAGGGCGCGAAAGGTATCGGCTGCGTGGGCAGTCCAGGAGTCGCCGCCATAGGCTGGCTCGTGGCCGTGGTTGGCTTCGTCCATGGCCGCAACGGCCTCCGGACACACTCCCGCGTAATTGTCACTGGCAAATTGTTGAGATTGCTGCTGCATGGATACGTAGGATAACGGATTGGTTACGCCACAGCAATTAAGCAACCTTTCGATTGTTGTAACTCATTGCTGTAACTCACGGATAGCTGAGCGCGTCTAAGTGTTTGTAACTCCGCGTCGAAGTGTGTTCAACTCCACGCTCAGGAGATAGTATGATGCCCCTCTGCCGCTCTTCCTTGACCGTCCCCACTGCGCTGCTGGCGTTCGCCTTCATCGGCTGCACGCATGCGGAAACGCGCAGGCCGATTCCAGCGCCCCAAGTCGACGTTTCCCTTTCCGCTCAGCACGGCAAGCAAACCGCGATCTTCGCCGGCGGATGTTTCTGGGGAACGCAGTCGGTGTTCGAGCGCGTAAAGGGTGTGGTGGCAACGACAGCCGGATATGCAGGCGGCGCGGCTTCTACAGCTACCTACGACCAAGTGACAACGGAGACAACGGGCCACGCCGAGTCGGTGAAGGTCGTCTACGACCCCGCGAAGATTACGTATGGAACGCTGCTGCGAATCTTCTTCTCGGTGGTGCATGACCCCACGCAGCTCAACCGGCAGGGCCCGGACGTGGGGACGTCGTACCGCTCCGCGATCTTCTATGTGAACGACGAGCAGCGCAGGATTAGTGCGGCGTATATCGCGCAGCTGAACGCGGCGCACGTGTTCTCTAAGCCGATCGTGACAGAGCTGACTCCGCTAAAGGGGTTCTATGATGCCGAGTCGTACCACCAGGATTATGCGTTGAACAATCCCAACAACCCGTACATTCTGGTGTGTGATCGACCGAAGACCGAAGCGCTGAAGAAGGAGTATCCGGAGCTATTTGTGGAATACCACGGGAAGTAAATGCCTCGGTCGGCGGAAGATGCGCGCGTAACTTTCTGCACAGCTCGCGCATCGAATGAACGGATTTGGTTTAACGGATCGGGGTCCTATGCCTGTCATTCGAACTTGCGCACAGTGCCATCAGAAAAACCGGGTCTCCGCCAAACATTTAAGCAGCACAGGACGCTGTGGCGCATGTAAGGCGCCGCTGCCTCCGCTGGCAGAGCCCTTGGCGGTGGACTCCGCACTCTTTGAGGAAGTTGTCCAAAACGCGACGGTGCCCGTGCTTGTCGATTTTTGGGCTGGGTGGTGCGGGCCGTGCCGCGCGGCTGCTCCTGAGGTCGCGCGCACCGCGGCGGACATGGCCGGAAAAGCGCTGGTGTTGAAGGTGGACACCGAAGCAAATCCACAGCTCTCGGCGCGATTTCAAGTGCGCGGCATTCCGAACTTCGTTGTGCTCTCAGGCGGCAAGACGGTGGTGCAGCAGGCTGGGCTGGTGGACCACAACCAGATGGAGCAATGGCTCCGCTCGGCCGCTGGCTGAGGCTCGGCTGCTGGCGGATAAGCCTGGGAGTTGGAATGCCGAAGCGTAGTGCAGGTCTCCTGATGTATCGACGAACAACGAGCGGGCTGGAAGTGTTTCTCGTCCATCCAGGCGGCCCCTATTGGGCGAAGAAAGGTGGAGGCGCCTGGGGCATCCCGAAAGGCGAGTACCACAAGGGGGAGGAGCCCCTGGACGCAGCGAAGCGCGAGTTCACCGAAGAGACGGGCTTCACGCCGACCGGGCCGTTGGTTGAGCTTGGCTCGATCCAGCAGAAGAGTGGAAAGATTGTTACCGCATGGGCGATTGAAGGCGACTGTGATCCCGCCGACCTGGTAAGCAACACGTGCAGCCTCGAATGGCCGCCGCGGTCCGGGAAATTCGTTGAGATTCCGGAAATTGATGAGGGGCGGTGGTTTGCGATAACGCAGGCGCGCAAAACCATCCGGAAGGAGCAGAAGCCGCTTTTAGAGAGGTTGAACGATGCGCTCGCAGGGACCGAGCGTTAAACTATACTGAGACACGCCTGGCGACGATCACCCGGCAACGTCGGTGGCCACGGAAAGGTAAGCAGGGAGGTTGCTATGAGCGAGGTTGCTATGAATGAGATCTTCAAGCCGGAATCGAGCATGGTGCGCTTTCGAATCGCGTTGATCCTTGCGATCGTTGCGGACGTACTCCAGATCGCGCTTCTTCCCATGTTCGTGGAAGGTGCAGCGTCCCCTGCCGACGACGCGCTCGATGCCGGTGTCGGAATCGCGTTGATTGCGTTGCTCGGTTGGCACTGGGAGTTTGCGCCATCGTTCATCGGCAAGCTCGTCCCCGGCGCTGACTTGATACCGCTATGGACGTTAGCGGTCGCAAGCGTCTACCGAAAAACCAAACGCATCGAAGCGCCCGTGGCGTAAGGTTATTTTTGACCGTAGCGCGCGAGCCACTTCAGCTCCTCACGAACCTTTATGTAGCCATGCCACGGGTTCTTGTCGAGCGGATGATTCTCACCTGGAAAAACTAATAGCTCATGCGGAACGTTGAGCCGCTGCAGGGCGCGCTCAAGCAAAACCTGCTCGAGGTAGCTCACACGATTGTCCGCGTTGCCGCCAACGATGTGGGTCGGTGTTGTCACCTTGTTCAACTGAAACAGCGCGGCCTCGCTCTGGTAGAGCTCCGGCTTCTCCCAGGGCGTGCCGGAGAGATACCACGCGTCGTCCCAGGTGAGGTCGTCGTTACCCCAGTTGGCGGCATGCTCCACGGCTCCCGCACCCGTGACAGCAGCCTTGAATCGAGTCGTCTGCGTGATCAGCCAGTTAGTCATGTAACCGCCGTAGCTATAGCCGCCGATGGTCAGATGATCAGGGTCGGCTATGCCGTCGTGCACCAACGCGTCAACGCCAGAAAGGATGTCCAGGCCCGGCGCAGAGACGAGATGCGGGCGGAGCCCCTGCATGAACTCGTCACCATAACCTGACGAGCCGCGATAGTTGGGACGAAAGACAAGCCAGCCGTTGGTCGCAGCAAGCGTCGCCCAGTCGTACCAATCCGCTTCGAAACGATCACCGTCGGCGTCGGCCGGACCTCCGTGAATTAGCGTGAGCATCGGCAAATGTTTCTCGTCCAACTTGCCTGGAGGATAGATGAGCACCCCCTCCACTTCCGTACCGTCCTTCGACTTCCAACGATACGGCTTCCACGCCACCTGCGCTCGCTCGCGAAAGACTGGGTTGAACGCAGTCACAGCCTTCGCGTCATTGACCAGCGATGTGCTATCCGCTACATATACCTGGGTCGGATCGGTGATGGTGGAGTGCGTGAAGAGCAGCTCACTGCTGTGGTGGGCGGCGTCCAGAAAGTTGCTGTTCCCCGGTGCGTTGGCCACAACGGTCGCTTTGTCGCCGTCAATGCGATACACGTGCTGATCGATGCCGGTGAGACCCGCAGCCAGGATTGTGCCGTCCGACATAACGGTCGCGCTCTCCCAGGAACCATGAAACGCCGCGCCTAAGCGGATGAACTTTCCGGTTGACGCGTCGAGCGAATAAATCCTGCCCTGCACATCCTGGTACGGACCTTCAATGGATCCAGCGGCCGCGCGCACCAGAAAGATGAGATTGTTTCCCGAAGGCATCCAGCGGATATCGCTTTCGAGTCCCTGGTTATGCGTAATCTGGCGCGCGTCTCCACCCTTTGCTGCAACAAGAAACAGCTCGCTGTCGGCTGGATTCTCGAGACGCAGAGAGACAGGTCCAGTCTCAAACGCGATCTGCTCTCCGTCAGGCGATGGCGCGATCTCCTTGATCTGCAGCGAACTGGTCGTCAACACGATGGCATCTTCGGGGTACGCCGGTTTGTCCGCAGTTGGTTTCGGATCCTGATGGGGCGGCGAAATCTTTGCGCTGTTGTGGATGGCGAGGGCTACGGGCAGCGAAAGCAAGACATCGCCTCGCTCCTGTTCACGCCAGCGGATTACATCCTTCCACTCTTCTTTCTCTGAATCCTCCGCGGCTTTGGAAAGGACCTGCGTCGCGGAGAACACCACGCTGGCGCCGTCGCTGGGCCATGCGAAAGCGTGGGCATCCAACTTGTCGCGGTACAGTGGCACTGCCTCGCCGCCGCCAATCGGGATCAGCCACACGCGCGTCGTGCCCTCCTTGCCGTCGTCGTCACTCGCGGGCTCACTGGGCAATGGACGATCCGACAGGAAAGCGATCGTGCGTCCATCGGGCGACCACTGTGGCGAAGAGTCATGGCCAGCGTGCGTGAGCGGAGTGGCGACTCCATCCTTCTTCTTCCACAACCAGAGATCTTCGGTGAAGCGATTATGCTGCCAGTCCGAAGCGGCAGTGGAGATGACGACGGCCTTTCCATCCGGAGAGATGCGCGCGCCAAGAATGTCAGTCGCATTCATGAATTCATCGAGCGAGATGGGCGGCCTGTCTGTTGCTGCTGGAGAGCTCTGTGCGCTGGCCGGGAATCCGGCGACCATCAGGATAAAAAGCAAGAGTATGGATACTTGGGCGTTTCTCATAAAGGGGTGTAATCGTTCCGTCGGTGTTGGTGAAAGCTTACAGCCTGCGCAAATAATTCAGCCGGCGGAGAGAGCATGAGCTCCTCCGCCGGCTGATGGGTTAGTAAAGACGCACGGCCTAGAAGTCGTAGCGTAGAGAGAATTGCATACGGCGTGGCTGCGTCAGGAGGGTGTTAGCTGTGCCAATCGTGTAGGTCAGTTGCGTTGCAATGGTTGCTGGATCGAACCGGTTAGTGTTCGTCACGTTGTAAACCTCCCACGTGAACTTCAGCGCTCCGTAATTCGCTATCTTCCAGACCTTCGCGAGTCCCGCGTCAAGATTGATGTAACCATCCCCGCGGAAGTTATTACGTTCACCGGCCTCACCTGGATACGGCACGCGGATGGGCGTTCCGGAATAGGCTCCGCCGCTGATCGCGTTTGCGTTATCGAAGTAAACTGGATTTCCTGTGGAGTCCAGATGCTTATGCACCTTCACCTGGCTGGGATCGGTGACCACACCATAACCGGACCAGGTCCAATTCGTGGTGTACCCCGGCTCGAAGAACGAAAAAGGCAGACCGGAAGCATAACGGAAGATACCCGAGAACTGCCATCCCCCTATAAATGCATCCACTGCGCGATTCGAATTTCCTCCAATAGCTTTGCCGCGACCAAACGGCAGAGAATAGACCATGTCTGCTGTCAGGAGCTGCGTTGTATCGAAGTCGGAGAGTCCTCGATTCAGCGCTGGCTTCCAGGTATTTTGAATAATCGTGCCACTGCCGGCGACGCCGTTGGAAAACGTGTTCGAGCGCTCAGCATCTGAGCTGTAATCAATCGATCTCGAGTAGGTGTAGTTAACCTCGCCTTGAATGCCATGGGTATTTACAGCCTTCAAAGAGAGCTGCAGAGCGTTGTAGTAGCTCATGCCAATTGTGGAGAGCGAAAACAGGCTGGCGAACTGCGGCTGCCAGAACTTCGCTGTGTAATTGGAGGGACAATTGTACGGGGAGTCGCCCGGGTCAAACTGGCATTCGTAGTCGATATCGAATATCGATGTCGTAGCGCCCAGACCCTCCATGTTCGGTGCCCACTCATCGGAATAGATCGCTTGCGTTGCGCTCTCCCCGTCATAATCCGTATTCGCCATGAAGGGAAAGAGATTTTCCCAATAAGGAATTGGTTGGACCGTTGCCGTGGGATCATCTCCAGTTGCGTTTGCAATTTTGGATAGTTGCGTTCCGGCTGCGTAGTAGTCTCCGCCTCCCTGAGGATCGACAAAGTCGGTCGGCTCCGCGAGGTCGAGTTGACTGATCAAGTGACGGCCCAGCCTCCCGACATAAGAAATCTCAAACGTCAGGCCGCCCGGAAGCTCGCGTTGAACCGAAAGGTCAAACGCCTCGGAATAGGGCGTCTTCAACCGATTGTCCATGCCGAAGGATATCTGTGCGCTTCCGTCGGGATAGGTGTACGGAAACGTCGTCGTCGGCGCTCCCGCTCCATTCGTGAACGGGAGGGTGCGCCGATCCGTAAAGCGCGGAGCACTCTCAATGCTGTAGGAATTCGCCGGATTCGTCGTGGACGAGGAAAGTCCGAACTCACCGTTTTGGTCGAAGACATTGATGAGCGCCTCGCCAAAATGGTCATAATACATACCGAACCCAGCGCGAATGGATGTCTTTGAATCCGGGGCATACGCAAGCGCAAAACGCGGTGCGAAATTGTTCTTGCTCTTGGGGAAGAACCCGGGCTTATGGTAGTACCTGCCCGCCGGCGCAAAGCTCAAATCAGGCTCATAGATGACGCCCTGTTGCGCCGAGATCTCGCGTTGTTTGTACCAGGCATCGGTGTCGATGGTCGGCGTAACCTCCTGCCCCTTCGTCTCCCATGGTGTCTGCAGCACCGTGTAGCGCAACCCGAAGGTGACCATAAGATTAGGGAGTGCCTGCCACTGGTCCTGCGCATATCCCTCGTACTCGTTCGCACTGAAATGGCGGTTGATAGGTGCTCCATCTGCGAGCAATGTACCGCCAGTGGGGCTGGTCACTTCATAGTTGTATTGGTTCGTCACAGATGGAACAGTGCCCATCAGGTTGGCATACGCAATCTTGTAGGGAAACGTAAAGGAGCCATCGACCGGATCGATGCCTTCCCCAAGGGTGCTGGGATCCAACGGCGCCGTGGAATCGAGCCATTGCGGATTGGTCGAAGCCGAATTGTAAGAGTTCACATCGGAGGAGCGGTTTTGATGAATCAACCGCCAGTTCACTCCGAACTCAAAATTGTGCTTCCCCTTGGTCCAGTTGAAGTTGTCAACGATGTTGTTCACCGGAATAATCGAAATGGTGCTCCGTGTCTCCGCTGTCTGGGTAGCGATGTAACGGAAATCAACGTAGTCGCCGCTACCCGCGCCCGACGAACCATATCCCTGACGAATGTATCCATAGCGGATATCGTTCACCATCGTCGGCGTAATCGTCCAGGTGTCGCCGAAGGTCATGCCTTTTGTATTGTCGATCAGTTCGGACGATGGCCCCTGGCCCGGAAACTGCTCCGTTCCGGCCGTCGTGTCCTTCTGCAGATTTCCACGAGCAAAGAGACGATTCTTCTGCGATGGAACGTAATCGATTCGGACGATCGTGGTATTCAACGTCTTCGGATTGGGCGAAGAGAACGTATACAACGCCGTATTCAGCCCATCGCCGCCAGCTGAACCTGGATTGTTCGTATTCGCAGTAGGCAACGTCGCAAAGTACGCCAGCGCGTTTGGATTCGGCCCAGGCCCCGGGGGGTAGGCCTCCGAACCGCACACAACGCAGCCTGCGTCGAGCAAGGCGAGTTGGGCTGGCGAGATCGTGTCAATCTGCGTGCCGTCTCCGTGGTCCCCAATGTAGGTGATGACGCCCTGCTTGTAGCTCGCCGTCGGTGTCGTCTGGCTGACAACCGCGCTCTCCGCCTGCCTCGTTCCTTCATAGTTGCCGAAGAAGAAAAGCTTGTTCTTGAAGATTGGCCCACCGAAGTCCGCGCCGAAAACGTTACGAATTAGCTTTGGTGGACGGTTCGCTTCTCCGCTCGACAATTGAGAATTCTTGTTGAAGAAATCATTCGACACTGTATTCGTCGGACGAAAGTACTCGTACGCGGCGCCGTGAAATTTGTTGGTGCCCGACTTCGTTACCAACGAAACTTGTGCGCCGGACGAGCGGCCTTGATCCGCATTGGCAATCCCGGTGGTCACACGGAACTCCTCCACGGAATCCTGGGTCTCGCGCAGCACTCCGAAAAAAGCCAGACCGCGCACTTGGTCGTTATCATCGATGCCGTCCAACGTGATATTGCCCTGATCGGAACGTCCGCCATTGACCGCGCCGCTACGGCTATCCGCCATCGCAGGATCAGCCGGGGGAGGAAACGCCAGCACGCCCGGCTGCAGCGAGAGCAGGTCTGGCACGTTGCGCGTCTCGCTCGGCAGCGCCTGGATCAATGCGTTGTCCGCCGAACTGCCCAAGGAAGCATCGCTTATGTTCAGCGTCTGTGCCGCCGCCGTCACATCGATAATCTGGGTGTTTTCCTGCACCGTCAGCCCAAAGTTAATCGTCGCCGGCTCATCCACCAGCAGTTCGGCGGTCTTGGTTTGCGCACCAAACCCCGGAGCCGTCACCGTGATGGTGTACTTTGCTGGCAGAATCTGCTCCAGTGCATATTCGCCGTCTTGTTTTGAGGTCGTCGTTAGCTTCTGGCCCGCCGCGTCGTTTACCAGCGTGATGGTCGCGCCGCGTACCACAGCTCCACTTGGGTCCTTCACCACGCCGCGCAGTGAAGTCGTAGCATGTTGTGCAAAGCTTACTGCAGTGCAAAGGGAGAGAAAAACAACGAGTACGGATACACGGATGCGTCTCATCAAAAGCTTCCTCCAGAGAGATAACAGCTTGACCAGCCCCCCAAAAAAGGGGAAAGAATAGGGATTTAATTAAGTCTGGTTGCCCAACAATCAAACAGGGGTACGGATATGCAATTCGTGGATACCTAATGTATTACAGCAGGGTGACTTCAAAAGCAAGCTGAAATGGTGATCCCGGAAATTCGGATTTGTGCGTCTGTCGGTCTTCACTGCGACAAAAAAGCCACAATAGGTGGCGGTTGTGTACCACTTATAGGCAGCGCGACGAGCCCACTTCTTCGCGCGCGCTGCCTCTCCGCGGAGTACTTTCTGTAAATCTATGGCTTTGCAGTATGTCCGAGATGATCGAAATTCAGGATTGCATTGAAGACCAGCGGGTAGCTTCCGACCGTCTCGCCGCGGTATACAGGATTATTTGCGAACAGGAGCACGTTGCCCTCCCCAAGATGCGCATCAACGACAATGGCATGTTCCGCAATGGCGGTTGGATTACTTAGCAGCCCCGACAGCAACATACCCTTCGCATCCGCAAATCGCAGGATCACCTCGGGTCGCAGCGCCGCGGGAATCACCGAGGGATTGTTGCGCAGCTGCTCTTCGTTAAGCGTCTTTGCCTCCCATGGCTTCTGCTTCACCAACGGCTCAGGATCAACATCCTTTCGCCCCACCACCACATCGCTATCTTCCAGGCTTCCACGCCCCGTGGGCCGCTGCGCATAGGGATCCATCAGTGTGCGACCAGCCCCTCTCCCCCCCTCCACATTGCTGATGTTGAAGGCCATGCCATTTGCGCTGATCACGGGAACCGACGCGCCATAGCCCCAGGCAATCGGATGATCCGCGGCCACAAAGATGGAGTCGAGAACCGTCCCAACCACGCGTGCGTCGCTGTGCACGACCGACACACCCGGCGCCAGACCGCTATCGATCGCGAACTCCGAAGTGTCCTCCGACGTAATCAGCAGGCCTCCCTGTTCCACGAACGCGCGCAGATGCGCCAGGCCCTCAAGCCCGAGCCCTCCGCGGGTATCCGCTGTGGAGTCCAGCCGCCCCAGGTTCGGCGTCAGATCGGTAGTCTGCCACGGCGTTGCATTTCCGTATTTCGGCGTGCCGTTGAGAATCGACTGCGTGTTCGCATAGCCTACGGGTGCGAAGATGATCACGTCGTACTTGCTGCGGAGATCCGCTTCGGCGGCCGCCGTCTGTGTGCTGATGTATTTATAGGGAACGCCAACATGATCGAACTCGTAACGCCACCAGCCTTCGGTCTGCGTTCCCTGCCAGGTGTGCATGAACGCGATGCGCGGCGCCTTGGCTGGATGCGAAGCCACATCGGGGGCCGACACCAAGCGTATTGCATCAAGCGAAAGCTCCTTGAGCACGGGCGCCAGCGTAGCATCGGACGCATCGCTGATCAACAACGACCCTGCGCTGTAGTGATTTCCCGCTGCATCGAAGGGTTTTTCGGCAACTGCGATGTGTGCATCTTTCAGCTTGTACACAAGCGTCAGCAGCGAGCTCTGCCCAGTGTTCGCAATGACCGCAACCGAGCCCGAGCCTGTCTGCTTACCTGACAGGCTTTGCGGGTCGTCAACGCTCGTCATCTTCGCGGTGAGAATCGCGGGGTCGGTTATCCGCGCCACCTTCAGATTGAATAGTTCGCTGAAGCTCCATCCGGTGTCATCGTAGGGATGTTTTTGCGGATCATCCGGAGCCCAATACTGCTTGTCCAGGAGCGCGTCTGCAATCCTCGAGTAGGGTTGATCCATCCGGATCACGAAGCTGCCCGCAGAGAACGTCTGTTGCGTGGGCTTATCTCCTCGTTTAGCGGGAGGCACGCTGGCCGTCACTGCATCGCGGAGCACACTCACCTCTACGTGCTGCTTTTTCAGCACCTCCAGCAACTGCACCTGACGATTCAGTTGCGCGGCGTTCGCGGGTAGAACGTAAGCCGACGGTCCCTCGATCGTCGGCTTCAGGACGCTGCGCTTACTCTTCTCGTAGTAGTTCACCAGGAAGTGATGCGTGTTCTTCGAGAAGTACGACAGCGTCGAGAGCAGAGCGCTCTCCTCGTAATTATTGTTGTCGCGCTGCGACCACGTCACCACCGGGAGAGGCGGGTTCTGGCGATACCATGTGCGCGAATACTCCTCTGGCGAGAGGATGCGTTTCTCTGTGTCAGCACCGCCGTTGCCAAACGTCTCGTACAAACGGCTGATACCGTTGTGCAGGCCCGCGAGGAACATTAGGTAGCCGGGACTCCAAGTGTCGAAGTCGCCGTGCGTAAACACGCCGGGCATGCCGAAGTTCTGCATCTGCGCCACGTTGTTCCAGCCGAGCTCAGCCCACTCATTGGCGAGGACTGGATCGATCCACGCGTTGTAGGGGCCATCGCCGACAGTGTTGTCGTAGAGAAACGGTACGGACTCATGCAAATCGTGCAGCACCTGCGCATGCCAATCGACGTAGGTGTTGAGCACGTTGTTGGTGAGGTTGAGCGTCATGCCCATGGCATCACGATTGTTGTCGTGCGCGACGTAGTGTCCCCAATAGACCAGGCGGGGCCAGTCTTCGTTTGGGTGTGCGCGGTGCCACTTGTAGATGTCGACCATGCGATCGCGCCCATCGACTTCCACCACCGGCGTAATCAGCACGATCATGTGCGAGCGGATGTACTTGATGTACGGCGAATTATCCACGGCTAACCGGTAGGCCATCTCCATCAGCGCCGTCGGCGCGCCAGTCTCCGTCGAGTGGATGGTCCCCGTGATGTAGTACACCGGGTACGAGGCGTCAATCAACGGCTGGGCCTTCGCATCATCCATTCCAATCGTGCGTGGATCTGCAAGCTTTGCGAGGCGCGCGTCATTTTCCTTCTGACCCTTCAGCAAACTCTCATCGGCGATGGCCACGGCGATCATCTCGCGACCCTCCTCGCTATGGCCGATCGTGACCACCTGCACGCGCGGCGTGCTTGCCGCCAGCAGCCGAAAGTATTTGTATACGTCCTCTGCGTACGGAAGCATGTTCGGCGCGCCAGAAACATCGCCCAGGACCTTCTCAGGCGTCGGAACCGTCGTCGAGGCGGGCAAATAATTTACCAGCGGCGACACGAACGACGGGTCTGTCGTGTATTCCAGAATCTTCTTTGTGTACTGCTGATCGACCGACTGGTTCGGGTCTCGCGCATATTCAGTGTTCGCAACTTGAGCGGATGCAGAGACGCACAGAGAAAGCACGGCGGCGGCCAGAAAGGCCGAGACAAACGTTGAAGGTCGCATATCGCTTTATATACCGGAAGCTGGCTCGAACACCAACTTTCGGTTTGAATTCGTCAAAAGCGTTGCGCATTTGCATGCAACCAAAGAGTACGGCGCCGGGTATGGAGCCCGACGCCGACGTTGCCCGACTGATTTAGAGCCGAAGTTCGCGAATCACACTCGCTAGTTTGCCACCGGCGGAACCTGCGGCCCCTTGTCACTCCGATCGCCCGGCCCGCGCATTCCACGTGGACGGTTCCGCAGCTTGTTCCACTGATCGGCTGTCAGGACGCTCCGAATGTCGAGCAGCATCTTGGCGTTGGCCTTCTCCAGATCAGCGCGCGTATCGGCAATCTTATCGATCTGCGCCATTGCCTTGGCCTCATTCAGTGGAGTTGCATCCAACAGCGGTTCCAGCAGTAGCTGCTCCTCCTGCAACGAAGCGTGCATGTGAATCAACTGCACGCGGCTCTGCAGAAACAGGTCTCCAATGCGCTTCTGCTGCTCGGTCGTCAGGCCGATGCGTGCCGCGACGTCTGGATTTTTCCACCACATGCCGAACGGCATCATGGCACCGCGGTCATCGTCGCGGTCCCAGTCGCGTCCCTCGCTGCGACCACGCTCCATGCCTCTATCAGCAGGACGATCGCCGCGATCCCAATCATGCCTCGGGCCCCAGGGGCGTGGGCCGTTGCTTCCGGGGGGCGGGGGCGCACCAGGCGCTGGACTCTGTACATCGGGTGCGGCCGCCGGCGCGGGCGCAGCCGAGGCCGCAGCCGCATCTTGCGCACGCGCGGTCAGCGAAAGTGGCGCTGCCACGATCAGAGATGTTGCTAACAATAAACGGATAGTCATTCGTTCTCCTTCGAGCTGGATATTGCTCCGGTCGCTCCCGTCGGCGCATCCTTCGCGGTCAACGGAAGCAAGCCCTGCGGAACAGAGGAACTCAGATCCTCTTGGACATCGCTCATCAGCTGGTCGTCGGACACGGACGCCTGGGTCTGCTGTACTGGCGCCTGTACGACCGCAACATGCACCGGCTTGTGATGCAGCGCAATCGGCGCAGCCGCACACAGCAGTGCCGCCGTCGCGATCGCGCTCCATAGAGCGAGCGGCATTCGATGCGCGGGTTCTGGCATCACAGCCAGCCGCCGATGCACTTCGGTCGATGCGACCACTGCCGCCCGCAGGTCACCCATAACAGCGCTCAAGGATTCAACCTCTTCCGAGCACTGCCCACATACCCGGAGGTGCTGCGATCGCTCACGCATCTCTGGATTCGAGAGCAACGCTTCCATCTCTTCGACTGTGAAGTGCTCGTTGTTCATCTCTTCCCTTTCTTTTTCGAGCCCGTAGATCGGCTGGCTCGAATGTGGTCTAACGCGCGATACAAATGACTCTTCACCGTCGGGATCGGCATGTGCATTACCTTGGCGATCTCGGCCAACTCTTGTTCCTCGATGAACCGCAGGAGAAAGATGGTGCGTTGTGGTCGCGACAACGCTTCAACCCTCTGCCAAATCTGTTCCAGCTCCGACTGCGCGATCAGCTTCGCCTCCGCCGATCGCTCCGGATGCGGAAGCTGAAGCTTCAGATCTTCCGCACTCACTGCGGTAGCGCCTACCCGCTTCCAGAAACGAAAGCTCTCCGTTCGCGTGTGGCTGCGCAACAAATTCACCGCGATGTACATCAGCCACGTTGCAAGCGAGCACTCGCCCCGAAAGCTTGCGCGCGTGCGCCATGCATTGAGAAACGTATCCTGCGTCAGCGAGAGCGCAGCATCGCGATCACGAACCGACAGCAGCAGAAACCTAAAAATTCTGTCCTCGTATAGCGCATGGACTGCCGCGATGTCGTCGAAGGGCGTGACGCGCTCGGCGCCGTTCTCGGTCACTGTCAGTTCGCCGGATTGGAGACTTTGTTGCGGCATCATGCGTTGCGCTTGCTGAACCTGCGCTGTTCCTGCATGTAGAGACGCGCGCCCCGCGAGGAAGACTACATAACCGGAAGATTTTTCCGGTCCCCGCCAAAGCAAAAGCCCGGAGGGAATCTCCGGGCTTAGACAATCTGCTATTGACTTCCGCTAATCCCCATCGTCGGGAAGGCTGTGATGGCGCACGTCCCTGCCCCGCACCCAGAAGATCACATCCTCAGCAATATTGGTTGCGTGGTCGCCAACGCGCTCCAGGTTGCGCGAGATAATCAGCGCATTCAACGCCTGCGGCGCCAGCTCCGGCTTCTCCTTGATCAGGTCGCCAAGCGCGCGGAAGGCATCGCGATTCATGTCGTCCACCTGGTCATCGAGCATCAGCACCGACTGCGCCATCTCCGCGTCGCCTTCGATGAACGCCTGCAGCGCCTTGCGCACCATCGCCGCCGCGAGCAGCGCCAGCCGGGGGATGTCCACGGGGAGATCGACGTTGGCCTGCCTGCCAAGATCCAGCACGCGGCCGGCGATATTCACTGCCTGGTCGCCCATGCGTTCCAGGTCAACGTTGATCCGGATGACCGAAAGAATAAAGCGCAGGTCCACCGCCATCGGCTGTTCCATGGCGAGCAAATCCAGCGCCAGCTGATCGATCTCGCGCTCCATGCGGTTGATCGCGGGCTCGGACATCTTGACCAGCTCGCACAAGCTTTCATCGCGCGAGGTGTAAGCCTCGGTCGCGCGCTGGATGGCCTGCTCCACCAGTCCAGCCATTACCAGGAGGCGCTCTTTTAACTCGTCCAGACTTTGCTGGAATTTAATCCGTATCATCCGAACCTCCCTGTGATGTAGTCCTCGGTACGTTTATCCGAGGGGTTCGTGAAGATCTTGGTGGTCGGCGCGAATTCGACCAATTTGCCCATCAGAAAGAACCCTGTATTCTCGGCCACACGAGCCGCTTGTTGCATATTATGCGTCACGATCACGATTGTGTACTGGCTCTTCAATTTGAAGATCAGATCCTCGATTTTAGCCGTAGAAACGGGGTCGAGTGCACTGGCAGGCTCGTCCATCAAAAGCACTTCAGGATCGACAGCAAGCGCGCGCGCGATGCACAGGCGCTGTTGCTGGCCGCCTGAAATACTGGCGCCCGACTTCTTCTTGAGGTCGTCCTTGACCTCGTCCCACAACGCCGCCTGCTTCAGGCTGCGTTCCACAACTTCGTCGAGCACACGCTTCTTACGAAAGCCGTTCAGCTTCAGCCCGCTCGCCACGTTGTCGTAGATGGACATGGTGGGGAACGGATTCGGGCGCTGAAACACCATGCCCACGCGCCGCCGGATTTCGACCGGCGTCGCATCCTTGTAGATATCGATGTCGCCCATCAGCACGGTGCCGTCCGCGCGCGCGCCGGGGCTGGTCTCGTGCATACGGTTCAGACAGCGGACAAACGTTGACTTGCCGCAGCCCGAGGGCCCGATCAGCGCCGTCGCATGGTTTGCCGGAATTTTCAGGCTCACATCGTGCAACGTGTGCACTGTCCCGTACCATGCGTTCAAATCCTCGACGCGAATGTCGACTCCCACTAATGTCCTCCCTTGAGCGCGCCGCGATTCGCAAAGATACGCACCAGCGTCACCGAAGCCATAATCATCACAATCAATACCAAAGCTCCAGCCCACGCAAGTCGGTGCCATTCGTCATAGGGCGAAAGTGCGTAGACGTAAATCTGCAGCGGCAACGCCGCAATCGGCTGATTGAGATCAAAGCTCCAAAACTGGTTTCCGAAGGCCGTGAACAGCAGCGGCGCTGTCTCTCCTGCGACGCGCGCAAAAGCCAGCATGCACCCGGTAATAATTCCCGGCGACGCGGTTCGCAAGCTCACCGAAAGCACCGTCCGCCACTTGGGGATGCCCAAGCCCAGGGCCGCCTCGCGCACCGATTTCGGCACCGTGGCGAGCATCTCTTCGGTCGTCCGCGTCACCGTCGGGACCATCATGATGGCCAGCGCAACACTTCCCGCCATACCGGAAAAATGTTGTTGCCTGGCGACGATCAGAGCATACGCGGCCAGGCCCATCACGATCGACGGAACGCCGTTGAGCACATCCGCTGTGAACCTCACCGCTGCACCAAGCCACGTCCCTCGGGCATACTCCGCGAGATAAACCCCCGCGCCGATGCCGACCGGAATTCCAAGCAGGCTTGCCAAACCAAGAATCACCCCCGAGCCGGCGATCGCGTTGGCCATGCCGCCGCCGGGCTCGCCCACTGGTACAGGGACATGCGTGAAGAACGCGAGATTAAGGGAGCTTGCCCCCTTGTACAGCAGGTATCCGAAGATCGCAACGAGCGGTACCAGCACCAGGATCGTGCTGATGATCGCTACGCCTGTGACCACGTGGTTGGTAAGGCTACGTCGAAACGTAAGGAAGTTCGAAGCGGTGCGCGAACGTAGAGGCAAGGCTTCCATCAGTGCGCACCCCCTGCATTGTCGCGCACGACCGCCCACACCAGGACCCGCGCAATGGCGTTCACAATGATGGTCACAAGAAAGAGAGCGAGGCCAATCTCAATGAGCGCGCTGAGGTACAGGTCACCGGTTGCCTCTGTGAACTCATTCGCGATGACGCTGGCAAGCGTGTAGCCTGGCGCGAACAGGTTCTTCATAATTGCCGGGTGATTGCCGATCACCATGGTCACGGCAATCGTCTCGCCCAGGGCGCGCCCGAGCCCAAGAATCACTGACCCGATAATCCCCATGCGCGCGTTGCGCAATACGCCGATGCGCAACATCTCCCAGCGCGTAGCGCCCAGTGCCAGCACCGCCTCGCGCTGGTGGACAGGCACCGCTCGCATCACATCCCGGCTGATCGAGCTGATGACCGGGAAGATCATGATGGCCAGGATCACGCTGGCCGTGAACATGTTCACTCCAAAGTTGGGCTCGACGAAGAGACCCGTCCAACCCAGGTATTTCTCCAGCACCGGGCCGGCCTGGTCACGAATGATCGGCACCAGGACAAAGACGCCCCAAAGGCCGTACACAACGCTGGGAATTGCTGCCAGCAGCTCGGTCAGAAATGAGATAGGAGCCCGCAGAAACTTGGGGCAGATATCCAACAAGAAGATGGACGTGGCCAGCGCCAGCGGCACTGCCATGCACACCGCCAGCAGCGAAGACAACACCGTCCCATAAATGAACGGCAGCGCGCCAAAATCACCTGAAACCGGATCCCATGTCCGGGTCGAAAAGAAATGCCAGCCGAACGCCTTGATGGATAACTGCGAGTGCGAAATCAGCACGGAGACGATCAGGATCACGATCGCGAAGATGCTCAGCGCGCAAACCACCATCAGCGATGCAAAGGCTCCATCGGCCATCCGGCCTGAGCTCTTTCCCTGCAGGAATATGCGGACCGCTGACGGCGTCACGGGCGCCACCGCTACTGGCGAACCCATCTCCGTGTGCGGAAGCATGGTCTTGATCATAGGAGGAGGTGCGATCCTGTGTGGCGCCGGGAGAGACTCCTCAGACGCGGGGGGCAACGGTATGATCTTTGGCTCATTCATCGGCTGCTCGCGGGCTCCCTTATCACTTTATGAAAGGAATGTGAATGGACCGTGAATCTCCGGGGCAGCCCAGCATTGCCAAAACGTCGGAAAACAAGAAAACAAAGGGGAACCTACGCTACCGCAGGTCCCCCTCTCAGTGTTTAGTGAACCGATGCAATCGTCTTGCGCACCATCTTAGCCACTGCAGGCGGCAGCGGAGCATAGGTCATACTCGAAGCCTCGTCCTCACCGTGATCCAGCATCCATTGCAGGAAGTCGTGCAGCACCTTGCCCTTAGCCGAGTCCTTCGATGGGTCCGGAATCAGCAGCCAGGTGAACGACGAGATCGGATAGGCGTTCGGTCCGGCAGCGTTCGTAATAGACACCCGATAGTCGGCCGGCATGGCCTTCGCAGCGCCCGCAGCGGCTGCACTCACCGAGTCCGTCGACGCCTTTATCCAGTTCCCACTCGCATTCTTCACCACGCCAAACAGCATTTTGTTCGACTCAGCGTAGATCAGCTCAACATACCCAAACGAGAAGGGGCTGTTGCGGATCATCCCTGCTACGCCCTCGTTGCCCTTCTGCCCCACGCCACCGGGCCACTGCACCGAAGTAGCAGAGCCGATCTTGGCCTTGAAGTCAGGGCTCACCTTGCTCAGGTAGTCCGTGAAGATGTAGTTGGTGCCCGATCCGTCCGAGCGATAGACCGGGAGAATCGGATGGTTCGGCAGGCTGACTCCGGGATTGTCCTTCACGATGCGAGGGTCGTTCCACTTGGTGATCTTGCCCAAGTAGATATCAGCAATCACGTCGCCGGAGAACTTCAGCTCCGCGCTCAGGCCCGGCAGGTTATAGGCCGGCACGACGGCGCCCAGCACCGTCGGAATGTGCAGCAGCTTCTGCTTGGAATCTGCCAATTGCTTGTCGCTCATCGGTCCGTCCGAGGCGCCAAAGTCCACAATCCCCTGTGAGATCTGCCGGATGCCCGCGCCCGATCCCACCGACTGGTAGTTGATCTGCACGCCGGGATGCGCCTTGCTGTACTCGGTGAACCAACGCTGATAGATCGGGTTGGGGAACGTTCCACCCGCGCCCGTAAGATGCTGCGCCACGGCAGGCACAACGCTTGCCGTCATCGCCGCCATTGCAACCAGGGATAAGAGTTTCGTCTTCATTGTGTCTCCTGAGCCGCAAGCGATCAGTTAGTCTCTGCCGCGGCTGTGATGTTCGCTTCCGTCGGTAACTGGCCCTCCCGTTAGGAAGGGCCAGTCACGAATAGCTCCACTCAAAATCCTACGAGAATCGGCGACCCTTGGCCGTCAACGCGACATTATTTTTACTGCCGCGCCACGCTTTTGTTCGCCCATTTGCAGGAAATGGCAGATGGTACGAGCCATCACCCTTAGGGGATGAAGTAACGCATGCTGACGTGGATCATCGGATCCGTGGCGCGAGGGCCAGTCGGACCAGTGATGGGACCAGTGGCCGGCACATTGTTTCCTGACCACAGGTTCCGCTGCAGGTAGCTGTACGTTGCTTCATACTGCAGGCGACCATACTTCGGGCTGTTGACCGCGCGCCAGATGAACCCACCCATCGCTTCCTGGATGAACCGGGTTGGCGAAGCGCAGTTCGTGGCCGAGATCGAACCGGCCGTACCGCTGCTGTTGCCGCTTATCGCCGGCAGGTTGTAGCAGCCCGAGTCGTTCAGGTTCCGCGGACCATAACCGATCAGAGCGTTTCCAGTCGGCGTGGCAATCGCGTATACCGTCCGCTGGTCATACTCGCCACCGTAGTAGCTGAAGAAGTCCCAGTTCTTGGACGGGTGGAACACCAGGCTGAACAAGGCATGGTCGTTCCGGATCGGCTCCAGCGTCTCATTCGGCTTCAGCGTTGCGTCTGCAAGCTGCGACGAACCATAGCGACCCAGACCGGTGCCGAACGTTCCCTGGATGGCCGCCTCAAACAACGGAATTGGCTTCACCCGCAGGCTAAAGAACCCGCCGCCGGCAGTAGCCGTGCTGTTCCGCAGGATCGGTGAGTAGGTATAGACCGGAGCGGATGCAGTCCCGGCCACAGTCAACACCGGGAAATACTCGTTGCGCAGGAAGCGAACAATGCCGCCCAACTCGAAGTGCAGCTTGGGTTCATCGAACGCCGCCTTGAAGAGGATGTCAGGAGCAACGTTGTTCGCGTAGGTGCTGATCGCTCCGGTGCCTGCCGTGTTGCCGGCAGAGACGTTGCCCGCAGCGTTGTAGAGGCCGCCGTTCTGGCCGATCCCACCAAAGAAGAAGCTGGTCGGAATCGAACCGGCAGCCGTGAAGTTGGTGATCTGCGCCTGCTCGGCCGATACCGCCAGCGTAACCGCTCCGGCATTGGGGTTACCCAGCCGCTGCTCAACACGGATACCGGGCTGACGCTCCCAGCTGTATCCAACCAGGTACTGTGGATCGATCGTCAGCGGCTGAATCTCCGTCCGCGGATCGTCGCCCTTCGCGTCTTCCGTGATCAACGACCACATCTGGCCACCGGTTACAGCAAAGCCCGCAGGCGTCGCAAACTGGCCCCAGATCTGCCGCTGACGCAGCACGTAGCTGTTGCTCTGGTTGTTGTTGGACGAGGTGCCGGTTCCAAGGAAGTCCATCTCCCAGTACCCAGTCAGCTTGTAGGCACCTGCGTCGCCCGTAACCAGCACGGACAAGCGGCTCTGCCGAGCGGAGAAGTTCAACTCGCTCACATGCCCTTCATTCGCGCTCGGGAAAGGAATGCTGTTGAACGGAGTGTTGATATCCGAGTTCACGGAGTGCTGACGCCACACACCTTCAAATGCCGCGTACCCACCAGGAGTAATGTTCACACCCTTGTAGTGGAACGTAGAGGGCGAATTGATTTCATCTTCCACCTTCCGCTGGTTGGCGATCACGTTGTCGTTCAGTGTCGTGGTCGTCGTCTGGAGCTCCGTCACGCTGCTCGAAGCCGCATCGGCTTTGGTTGCAGCTGCGGTCGCGGCGGCCTGTGCCTGCGCTGCAGAAGCGGCTGCCGCGGCGGCCTGCGACTGCGCGTCAGCTGCGGTCTGCTGGGCGGCCGTTACATCGCCGCTCTTGGCCGAGATCTGCGATTTCAGCGCGTCGATCTCGTCCTGCTGCGCCTTCAACGCTTCCCTCATCTCGCGCATCTGGATCTGTGCCGGTGTCTCTTTCTGCGGCTTGGAGGTCTTCTTCACCGTCTTGGCGGGAACGGTGCGGTCTGTCGTCTGGGCACTCATCGGAAGCTGGGTCGTCAACAACGTCATTGCGACCAGCGCAGCACTCAATACGTTATATCGTTTCATCATTCCTCAGGGACGTTGGCTAAGGCGCGCGAACTCGCTTATGGATTCGTGTAACTGTCTTGCCAATTTGTCCGTGAGTTGATCCTCGCAACCCTGTATGAATGAACAGGGAACGAATCATGAATAGAGGGTGAATAGGCTCTAAACTGGCTGCTGTTTTCCACTTCCACCGTGTGCATCCCGTCCGATCTCGAGCAACTAGACCTGGGACACCGGCACCGGATAGAGCATCTGGGGGAGCGTAAAACAGAAGCGGCTGCCCCTGCCAAGTTCGCTCTCAACCCACATTCGACCCTTATGCGACTCCACAATATGCTTCGCAATCGAGAGTCCCAGCCCCGTCCCACCCGACTCCCGCGAGCGCGTCTTGTCCACCCGATAGAACCGCTCAAACAGCCGGCTCAAATGTTCCGACGCAATTCCCGCGCCGAAATCTTCCACGCAGAACCGTACCTCCTGCGACCCCGCCGGGATGCTTGCACTCAGAACCACGAGCGCTCCATTCGATGCTTCGCCCGGCAACCCCTGTGCCGCACTCGCAGGGCTCACACCATAGTTCAGCGCATTCTCGATCAGGTTGCTCAGAACCTGCACAATCGCGTCGAGGTCCGCCACCACTTCTACGTTCGGAAACTCCCCAATCTCCAGCACGCCATGCTTCTCCCGCGCCAGAGCCGAAACCGCATCCTCTGCTTCCTGGATCAGCACGCCCACCTCGACCGGCTGCGGCCGCAGCTTCTGCTCCCCAGAGTCCACTCGCGCCATCGCCAGCAGATCATCCGTCAGTCGACCCATCCGCTTGGCACTCTTATAGATGGCCTCCAGAAATTCTCGTACCTGCGGTGTGAAGAAGAGCCCCGTCCGCTCATCCTCCAGCAGCGTCTCCACATATCCCGAGATCGAAGTCAGCGGCGTCCTCAGCTCATGCGAGACATTCGCAACAAACTCTCTCTGCGTGCGCTCTACCTGCTCCACCTGGGTAATGTCCTGCATCACCACCACCGCGCCGCCCTCGGGCATAGGCGCAGCACTCACCGCAAAGATTCTGCCCATCGCCATCGATACCGGCCGCATTTCGACATACTCGCGCTTCTCCAGCGCCTCCTGCACGCACTCCAGGATCTCCGGCGAACGAATCGTCTGCACCAGCGAGTGCCCCGCCCGCACACTCCCAGACGACTCGGCCACCAGCTTCTGCATCGGCACGTTGGCCCACACAATTCGGCCGGCACCGTCAACGCTGGTCACCGCGTCCTGCATGGAATCCAGCAGCGCTTCCAGCTTCCGGCGGCTCTCGGAGCTGGCCTCCAGCTGTCGAACGACCTCCGCAGCAGAGACGTGGAGCGCCTGCAACAGCGGCTCCATCTGCCTAAACGGAGCGTCCGGCCAGCGCGAATCCCGGCCCGCTACCGTCGCTGCGGCAGGCTCAATTACCTCGATCGCATTGGTTACAACGCTGGTTCCCCACGCCGCGATCCACAGCGCCACGACGAATCCCGTGCCAATCACCATCCACCACCGCGGAAGCAGCAGCGTGCCCACAGCCATCACCGCGATTCCCACCGCGATGCGCCATAGAAGCGCCAGGTACAAGCTCTTTCGAAGCCACGATCCCATGCCAGCAGACTACTCGGTTGCCGCGCCCACCGCACTCCCGACCGAAGCTTCCTTCGCCTTCGGAAGATCGAACCGGTAGCCAGCTCCACGCATCGTCTTTAGGAAACGCGGCGTCTCAGGATCAACCTCAATCTTCTCCCGAATTCGCCGCACATACACGTCCACACTTCGCGGCGTCACAAACCGTGCATCGCCCCACACCGCATCCAGCAGATGGTCGCGGCTGAATACCCGTCCCGGATGCCGGGCAAGATAGTCCAGCAACCGAAACTCCGTCGCGGTCGTGGTCACCAGCTCGTTATTCACCCGGAGCTGCATGGAGTTTCCATCAATCTCAAGGGTGTCAATATTCAGTACAGAGGATGCACCCTGGGTCTCCGTCGGCCGCTCGAACCGCCTCAGAACGGCCTTCACCCGCGCCAGCAGCTCGCGCATAGCAAACGGCTTCGTAATATAGTCGTCCGCGCCCAGCTCAAGACCATGCACACGATCGTTCTCGCCCGCGCGCGCCGTTAAGAAGATGATAGGCACGCTCGCCAGCATCGGATTCAGCCGCAGCCGCCGGCAAAGATCCAACCCGTCGCCGCCCGGAACCATGATGTCGAGCAGAAACAGCGCCGGCCGCTGCCGCTCGGCATCCTGCACAATCGATCCCACTGCCGGGTACGCTCTTACTACATATCCAGCGCCCTCCAGCTGATACTGCACCAGCCGCCGGATGTCTGCATCATCTTCAAGGACGAAGACTACCTGACTCACATTTTCTCCAGTCCGCGTCAACCCACCCGCGTCCGCGTTCAGCTTAGCGCATCCTGTCAACCCCAGCGAATAAAAGACGATGAATCCTGAAAACGAAACCTTCGCCCCTTCCCTGCCCTTGCCCGCTTTACGTTGCGAAACTTTGCTACCTTAGCGCCCTTTGCGTCAAAGCCTTTACCCTCCCTTTTCTTCTCCCCAACTATCCCCACAATTTACTACTTGACAGCACACACTATGTGTCGTACAGTAGTTGACATACAGTATGAACGCCGACTCCAACCCGACCTCAGAGCCCCAAATCTTCGATTCCCTCCGTCTCGAACTCCGCCGCGGCTGCCTGATCGTCGCCGTCCTCGCCCAACTCCGCTCCGAACACTACGGCTATACGCTCCGCAAAGCCCTCGCCGACCAGGGCCTGGCCATCGAAGAGAGCACCCTCTACCCCCTCCTTCGCCGCCTCGAAACCCAGAAGCTTCTCACCAGTCAGTGGCGTGAGGAGGACAAGCGTAACAAGCGCTTCTACAAACTCTCAGCCGAAGGCGAAACCATCCTTCACCAGCTTCTCGACGAATGGAACAGCATCAACGGGTCCGTCAACAACATCCTGCAAAACTCCGACCAGAGGTAATCTCATGAACCCCAATCAACCCGCCGCCGACCTACTTGACCGCTACCTCCAGGCAATTGGCGAGCACCTTCCCGCCGCTACCCGCGAGGACGTCCTTGCCGAGCTTCGCGCCAACCTCCAGGCTCAGATCGACGACCGCGAGGAAGAGCTCAACCGCCCCCTCACCGCAGCTGAAGTCGCCGCCATCCTCAAAGAGCATGGCCGACCCATTGTGGTGGCCGCCCGCTATCTTCCGCAGCAGTACCTCATCGGCCCGGCCATCTTCCCCTACTACCTCATGACGCTCCGCAAAGCCGCGCCGTTCGCGATCATCATCATCTTCCTCGCCAATTGCTCGAATATTCTCTTCGTCCACACCATGCCCGAACTCATCGCGGGAATCTTTCGCGCCCTCGGCCAGCTCATCCCCGACCTCATCTTCTTCGCCGCCTGGCTCACCGCCGCCTTCGTCATCGCAGAGTACGTCTTCTCCCACAACCACGCCAAGCCCTTCTCGGACTCCTGGGATCCGGCCAAACTTCCTGCCGTCAAACCCCAGTTCAAGGGCAAATCCCGCGCCAGCCGCATCGCCGACCTGATCTTCCACTGCTGCTGGATCCTCTACGTCCTCGCGATCCCGGGCCACCCCTTCCTCGTCCTTGGTCCCGGAGAGATCGCCTTGCGCGCCTTTCCTGTGACCCTCGCGCCGGCCTGGCAAACGTTCTACGTCCTGCTTCTCGTCCTTCTCGCCTTCCAGCTCATCACCAAAATCATCGCGCTCAACGCTACCTACGACCGCAGCCAGGCTGCCCTCGATCTCGTCACCAAGCTCTTCGGTATGGCCACCACGGCCTATCTCGTCACCATGAAAGCCTACTTCGTCCCGACCGGCCCCTCCGCCAACCTGACCATGCTCGCCAACGTCAATCACTGGATCGGCATCAGCTTCCGCATCGTCCTCGTCATCACGCTCATCGACTTCCTCGTCGAAGCATGGAAACTTCTCCGCCCTTCCATCAGCTCCCGAAGCCTCGTCTTCTAAGCGCAATCTCCTTTCGAGACGGCTGGCATTCCAGCCGCCATCAGCTACCATAGCTGGAACACCCAAGCTTCCAGCTCTTCCCAACCGCTTGCCTGCAAGAGCATCCCTGCACTTCTACTCTTCAACGAGGTGATGATGCCTTCCGACGCGACCGCACCCGACCATCCAACCTACGACGGCCCCAAGCTAGCCGCAGCCGAGACCTTCGGCCTCCGCCACAACGCCCTCTCCCCCCTCGAAACCCTCGCCCAGTCCGTCTCGACCATCGCTCCCAGCACCTCGCCCCAGCTCACCATCCCGCTGGTCTTCGTCCTCGCCGGCCAGGGCACAGCCATCGCCTACCTCATCGCGATGGGCCTCATGATCCTCGTCGGCCTCTGCATCGCCGCCTTCGCCCGCGAGTCCTCTTCCCCCGGCTCGCTCTACTCCTACACCCGCCGCTCGCTCCCGCCCATCTTCTCCTCCATCACCGCCCTCGCCCTCTTCTTCGCCTACATCACCACCGCCTCCGCCGTCATTGGAGGCTTCGTCGCCTTCGCCTACGTCTTCTTAAATCCTCTTCACGCCCGCTTCGGCCTTCCCCACATCCCCGCGCTCGTCCTCGTCTCTCTCGTCGCTGCCATCGCCGGCTTCGTCGCTTACCACGACGTCAAAATCTCCGCCCGCCTCATGCTCTATATAGAGGGCATCTCCGTAACCCTCATCGCGATCGTCACCGCCACCCTCCTCCTCCGCCACGGCTTCCACTTCGACCATCCCCAGCTTCATCTCGCCACCATGTCCCCCCGCGGCATCGGCCTCGGCGTAATGCTCGCCATCTTCAGCTTCGTTGGTTTCGAGTCAGCCACCACCCTCGGCTCGGAAGCCCGCAACCCCCTCCGCACCATTCCCCGCGCGGTCATCCAGTCCGCCCTCCTGGCCGGCGTCTTCTTCGTCATAGCCGGATACGGCGAGGTCCTCGGCTTCCGCAACGCCGCCACCTCCCTCGGAGACAGCACCAACCCCTTCCGCTACCTCTCCACCCAGGCCGGAATCCCCTTCCTCGGCCCCATCATCGATATGGGCGTTCTCATCAGCATGTTCGCCGCCACCCTCGCCTGCGTCATCGCCGCCTCGCGAGTCCTTCTGCTCATGGCCCATCACGGCCTCGCCCACTCCCGCCTCACCCACACCAACACCAACCACGAAACCCCCGGCGAAGCCAGCATTGTCGCCGCCGTTCTCGCCTTCCTCCCCGCCGCCGGCCTCGTCCTCCACGGCACCAGCGGCGCGGACATCTACGGATGGATGGGCACGCTAGCCGTCTACGGCTTCCTCACCGCCTACGGACTAGTAGCCGTTGCCCTCGCCTTCCACCTCCGCCACTCCGGCCGGCTAAATTTTGGCTACATCCTATTAACCAGCGCCGCCACGCTAGCCATGCTCCTCGCGATGGCCAGCAACTTCTATCCCATCCCCCCCGCTCCCCTGCGCTACTTCCCCTACCTCTACGCCACTTACCTCGGCGTAGCTCTCCTCTGGCTCACGCGGACCAAGCCCCAAACCATCCCCGAACGTTAGGATGTTGCTCTTGCCTTTCTTTCTGTTATTCCCTCTGCTTCTGTTCTTGCCATTACTCGTTCTACTTTGCGAAACGTTGCTTACTTCGCGCCCTTTGCGTCAAAGCCCTTGCATATGAACTCAACCGAAGTCCCGCGACCTTCCCCACACCACCGGCCACGGCTCCTTCAAATGATGACAAACCAGAATCTGCGGATGATCCACCGACTCCTCATTCCGCACGTCATACGGCAGATGGACCATCCCCGCCACCGAGCAGCTTTCGAAGAAGTGGCTCTCCTCCTCTAGCCGCCCACCCACAATAATCAAAGTCTCCGGCTCGAACGGCCCCCACCCGCGATCATAAAAATCATTCACCGTAGCAATCGGCACCGGCAGCCCATACTTCGGCCCATATAGCGCGACCGCCCCCGCCGCTCCATAGTTCTCCCCCAGCACCGCATAGTTCGCGCGCTCAGCCGCCGGCAACCCATCCCGCACCGCCGCAACCTCTCCCACCAGCTCCGGCCACCCAACCTCATTCGTCAGATCGTCGTTGTTCTTCATCTGCCAGTTCCACGCCGCCGATCCCGGCCGCCACATTGGCACAGTTGCCCACGCGATAGCTCCAACCTCAAGCAACACCGCCACCACCACGGCTCCATACACCACCCCGCGCACCGTCTTCGCATGCCGGGAAGCCGTCCGCCCCGCCAGCCAACTCTCCAGCCCCACCGCCCCCGCCGCATACACCAACGGATACGCCGGCAGCATGTAATACCCTCGCCCCTTCGCCAGCGCCAGCAGCACAATCGGTCCAAGATAAAACGCACTCAGCAGTCGAAACCGTGGGCTTCGCAACAGGGCAATCAACCCACCCACCGCGAACGGCAGCCCAAACATGGAGAACCTGATTTGGTCGGTAAAGAACCCCTTCGCGCGACCAATCCGCACATCCCGTACATGGACGAAATGCTCCATCTGCAGCGTGATGAAGTGATGCCGCGCCAGCCAAATCAAATTAGGAGCCGCCACCACCACCGCCACCAGCGCCCCCATCCAGAACCACCGGCTCTTCAAATGCCGCCGCTGCGACGGCAGCAGCACAAGCCCCACCAGCAGGCTCACCAGCGGAAACGCAATCGCATACTTCGAGAGCACGCCGAGCCCAACCCCCAGCCCCGCTCCCATCCAAAATCGCTCATCCCCCGTCCGCAGCACATGCGCCGTAGAAAGAATCAGCACCGACCACGCCAGCATGTCGAACGTGACGTACTGCATCAACGAACTAATCGTCAGGGCCAGCGGAAGGCTCAGCAGCAGCGTGACCACCTGCGCAGCGCGCTTGCCACCCAGCTCGCGCGCCATCAACCCCGCCAACACCAGCGACACCGCGTTCCCAACCGCCGCCGGCAACCGAAACGCCTGCACCGAAACCCCAAACAACGCAATCGCCACCCGCCCCAAAAACGACGTCATCGGCGGATACGGCACAAATCCCCACTGCAGATGCCGCGCATCATCCAGAAACTGCAGTTCATCGCGATGAAATCCATACCCATTGCCCACAAAAAAATGGGCGGCAATCACCAGGGCAGCAAGCGCACTCAGGACAATCACATCCCGGCGCAGGGAGGTCGTAGGCTCGGCAGAAAGCATTGCGAGCAGCATACGGCAATTCCCTCCCCGCGGTTCCCGACCACCCACGTCCACCCCAGCCGCCCCCGCAGCACGCGCCCTTGCCTTTCTTTCTGTCATTCCCTCCGGGAATCTGCTGTTCCTCCACTACCCTCGCCACCCTCCCCCCAAACCTGTCAACCCCCCAAACCCTCCAAAAATCGCCGAACCCCCTATAAACACTGGCGATATATATTTTCAAAACTTGGCATAGTCTCCCTGTCCAACTTGCTACACTTGAAGTAGAGATCATCTTTCATCTTCCACGCTGCACCGGCCACCGCCGCTGCAGCTTTCACATTTAAGCCCCTAACTCCAATGCAGAGAAGATCATAGCCGTAACTCATTTAGAATGAGCCAAGTGAAAGGAATCTCACGGTGCAAACGTATCATTGCAAACGAGTTAGTTCCAGAAAGCGAAAGTGGGGGGAGGGGGGTACCCTACCCCAGCAGCCCCAGCAGCCCAGCCTCATCCAGCACGGCGACGCCCAGCGACTGAGCCTTATCCAACTTCGATCCAGCCTCTTCGCCGGCCACCACGTAATCCGTCTTCTTGCTCACCGAACCCGAAACCTTTCCGCCCGCAGCCTCGATCCGCTCCTTCGCCTCATCGCGAGTCAGCGTCGGCAGCGTCCCAGTCAGCACAAACGTCAGCCCGTTCAGCGCCGTCCCACGCACCTTGCGCTCGGCAGTAAACGTCAGGCCATAACCACGCAGCCGTTCGACCAGCGCGAGGTTGCGCTCGTTCGAAAAAAATTCCCGCACGGTCGCGGCCACCTTCGGCCCAATGTCGTTGACGCGGGTCAACTCTTCTTCGGTCGCGGCAATCAGATTGTCGATCGACCCAAATTCTTCCGCCAGCGCCTGCGCCGTCCGCTCGCCCACATGCCGGATCCCCAGCCCCAGCAGCACCCGCTGCAAAGGCTGCTTCTTCGAGCGTTCGATTTGCTCGAGCAACGCGTCAGCCGTCTTCTCGCCAACGCGCTCCAACGTCAGCAGCGTCTGACGATTGACCTTTTCCGGATCGTACAGATCAGCGATCGAATGCACCAGCGCCGAACGCGTAGGCACTTCGGCAGCTTCCTCCGCTAACGATTCCACCGAGTTCTCAGCCTGCTCCTCCAGCGTGTGTCCAAGCAGTTGCGCGACCATTGCCTCGCCAAGGCCTTCAATATTCATCACGCCACGCGAGGCGAAGTGCCGAAGCTCCTCTTCCAGCCTCGCCGGACAGCTCACATTCACGCAGCGCAGGTCCACTTCGCCAGGCTCGCGCACCAGCTCCTCACCGCAGCGCGGACAATGCGTGGGAAACACAATCTCCGTCTCGCCGCGAGGATGTTTCGCATCGGTCACGACCTCGGTGATCTTGGGGATCACGTCGCCGCCGCGCTCGACCGATACGAAATCGCCAATCCTCACGCCCAGCCGAACCACCTCATCCGGATTGTGCAGCGTAGCCCGCGTAACCGTCGTTCCACCGATAAACACCGGCGCCAACGCCGCAACCGGAGTCACCTTTCCAGTCCGTCCGACCTGGAAAAGCACGCCTTCCAGCTTCGTGATCCCCGCGCGCGCCGGAAATTTGTAAGCAATCGCCCACCGCGGAGCCTTGCCCGTAAAGCCAAGCCGCTTCTGCTGCGCGATCGCATCCACCTTGATCACCACACCATCGATCTCATAGGGCAGGCCATCGCGCATCGCGTCCGCCTCGGCGATGAACTTCAACACTTCGTCGATCGAGTCCACCGCTCGCGCATGGGGATTGACCAGGAACCCAGCATCGCGCAACGCCTGCAGCGACGCACTCTGCGAAGCGAGAAGTGGCTCTCCGGCTGCCTCTCCGGCGCTCGCTCCACGCAACAGGAAATAGGCAAACAGCTCCAGTCGCCGCTGCGCCACGATGTTTGGCTCAAGCGTGCGAATTGTGCCTGCGGCGGCATTCCGGGGGTTCGCCGCCGGTGCAAGCCCTTGCGCCACGCGGTCCTCATTCATTCGCTCAAAGGCCTTCTGTGGCAGCACCACCTCACCACGCACCTCGAACTCCGCGGGCAATCCAGCCTGCTCCAGCTTCTTCGCCGACACATGCAGCGGCACGCTCCGGATCGTCCGCACATTGGTCGTCACATCCTCACCGATCGTCCCATCACCCCGCGTAACGCCGGTCTTCAGCGTCGCCACACCGCGAGCACCAGCCTCATACTGCAGCGCCAGCGAAAGCCCATCGAGCTTGAGCTCGCACACATAGCGCACGCTCTCGGCCAGCGCAAGACCACCCACTACGCGTTCCGCCCAGGCTCGCAGCTCGTCTTCGTTGTACGCGTTATCAAGCGACAGCATAGGCCGCGAGTGAGCGACCTTCGCAAAGCCTTCCTTCGGCTTGCCCCCAACTCGCTGCGTCGGCGAGTCCGCGGTCACGAGCTCCGGATGCTCTGCCTCCAGCGCCCGAAGCTGGTTCATCCGTGCGTCGTACTGCGCGTCGGTCCACTCCGGTGCATCCTGTACGTAATACAGATACTCGTGGTGACGAAGCTCTTCGCGCAACGCGTCGATGCGCTGTTCGGGAGACTGATTAGCGGTTGAGGATTGAGGAGCCATCGCAAGGATTATAGAAAGCTCCGGGTCGGGTAAACTGGAGATCTTGGATTTAGCAGGAAAAGGAGCTCAACGATGGCGCACATGGTGTTCTGTACGAAGTACAAGGCTGAGATGGAGGGGTTGGACGAACCGCCGTTTGATACGGATTTTGGCCAGAAGATCTATAAGAATGTGTCCAAAAAGGCTTGGGGCGAGTGGGTAGAGCGGCAGAAGATGCTGCTGAATGAGTATCGTCTGCAGCCCTGGACGCGCGAGGCGCAGGAGTTTTTAGTGGAACAGATGAATGAGTTTTTCTTCGGCGCCGGAGGCGAACTGCCCAAGGAGTATGTCGCACCTACCCAGTAAATCGGACGAAATTGGGCGCGTTGCGTGCGTGTTGAGCCCGGTTTCGGGTTACGCGATGGATGCTTGAGCCCGGTTTCGGGTCGCACCTTCTTAGAACGAGAAGCCCGTCGAGTTGGTGTAGACTGAAGGTACCCCAGCTGCTGGCCCATTCAGGCGCGAGTAGCAATCGTAACAAGTCGGGACGTGGCTCAGCCTGGTAGAGCGCACCCTTGGGGTGGGTGAGGTCGCTAGTTCGAATCTAGTCGTCCCGACCATTTCCTTTTCCGATCCGCACAATGGTGGGTGAGGTCGCTAGTTCGAATCTAGTCGTCCCGACCATTTCCCCCGATCAGAACGAGAACCTCAACGCGAGTTGGATCACCCTCGGATTGGTGCTCATCGCCGTGATCGTGCCAAACGCCGACGGTGTCGTCGAATACGTATTGTCTGGACCAGCAAAATTCGGGTGATTGATGGCGTTGAAGAAGTCCGCACGGAACTGGACGGTAGCGTCGTCCTTCGGCCAATGCACCGCCGTGTTCTTGGCGAGTGAGATGTCTATATCGGTCTGGTCCGGGTACCGGAGGATGCCGTTGGGCGTGTTCCCAAAGCCCGTGGCGATTCCGTCGTCCCCAACCACTGCCGGTGCCGCGAAGCAAGCAGTGTTGATGTAGTTGTTCACGCGACTGCTTATCGATCCATGAGTTGCTACATTCTTCGCACTGCAGCCCGGGGCATAGCTGGCGCGGTCGCCGGTAATACCGTACACGTTGTTAACGTTGTTGAAGCCGATGCTCCCCTGCTGGGCGAATGGCCCGGGGTGGACGCGATGATCTGATAGACCTCGCCTGCGACACCGGTGGATGTCTTGACCTCACCAAGAATACGATCGCATGTTTCCTGCAGGATCTTCGAAGTAAGACCGTGCGCCATGCGCGGCTTCGCAGAGAGAATCGATTTCGGATAGAGGAGTGCAGACATTGGTTGACCGAAGCGTACCGGACAGCCGAGATAACGCTCGTACAAATGCGTATGGTCCGGGGCAGAATACGAAAGGGTAGCGCGAACGGGCAGGTACGCGTCGCTTTCGACCACGGCTCTCAAATGCGTAGAGAGTTGGGTCAGCTGTTGCGCGATGAGAAAACGCAGTAAGGAGTCGGGATGCGTGACTGCTGAATTCATCGGAAAGATCCACGACGCATAGTCGCCCTCTTCGCGCCACGACATCGAGAGCAGCGGCGTCGCGAGCCGGTGATATTTGATGGCCATTTGGAAGTACTCGCGAATTGTGGGGCTGCAGACCAACGCAAATCCGTACATTCCATAGGCGGACAATGGAATTCGACTGCCTGTACGAAAAGGGGTCTCGGGGGTCTTGGAAAGCTGGAGCGCGTTATGGCAAGCCGTGATGTACTGGCGAACGGAAGTGAGGGTCTCGGGATTCGCAAGATTCTCAGGCGATAGGCCTGTACCCGACAAGCTCGCTTCGGGCGCGATTCTCTGCTCCGCGAGAACCTCAACAAGGGCTGCTATTTTGTAAGGCGCGTAGCGTTTTTCGTTCCAGAGAGGTAGGTCCATTTACTCCAAGCCTGTCCTAAAAGAACCTTGTTATGTCCGAATCGAACCTGTGCGGCTCAATTGTGCATCATTAACATTCCGTTTGGGAAATGTCTTTTTGAGGCTTTTTGGAGCCGTCTGGAAACTTGAGTTCAAGAGCTCCATAGGGTTCCGCTTAATTAGGGGGTACGCGCAAGATGGCAGGAAAGGACCAAGCATCACCGGAATCTCCGTCCATGCTAAATGGCAAAACGGCCATCGTTACAGGGGGCGGACGAGGGATTGGCAAAGCTATCGTCGAGCGGCTCGTATCTGCGGGAGCGAATGCACTCGTGTGCGATTTAGATCAAGAGGCCCTGCAGGAGATGAATGCCGCCGTCCGGAAACCCGAGCGCGTCGCAATCATCCGTGGCGATCTCATGGAGCCTGACGTTCCGCAGCAGATCGTGAATGCCGCACTGCAGGCCTTCGGCTCAATTGACATCATCGTGAACTGCGCTGGCTTCAGTTGGGACAACGTAATCCAGAAGACGTCGGACGAACAATTCCTGGCGATGCTAAACATCCACATTATGGCGCCCTTCCGCTTACTGCGTGCCGCGTCCGAGTATCTTCGTGAGACGGCCAAACAGGAGATAGCCAGCGGAAACTGTGTCATGCGGAAGGTCGTGAATATCACTTCTATCTCCGGCACGGATGGCAATGCCGGGCAGGCAGGCTACTCCGCAGGCAAGGCCGGTGTCATTGGACTTACAAAAACCCTGGCGAAGGAGTGGGGCCGCTACAACATCAATGTGAATGCGGTCGGCTTCGGCCTGATCCAGACACGCATGACACAGCCGCTAAAGCCCGTGGGAGAACTCAGTGTGGGAGGGAAGGAAATTCCGATGGGTGTCCAACCCGCGGCGCTCGATTCCATGGTGGCCGCCTGCCCATTGGGACGCCTCGGTACCCCCGAGGAGGCAGCGGGTGCAGTGCTGTTCTTCTGTTCCCCGCTCTCCGACTACGTCACCGGTGAAGTCCTGATTTGCGGCGGTGGGTATCATTTTTGATGTCACGAAGAAAGCGCATATCAACAAGCTGGGCGGGTCTGCGGAAGGGGCACTCCAACCCTGGCTGCGCCATGCTTGTACGCTGCCACTGATGGGAAAGAGCTGGTGAAGCGTTAGCCTGCCGTTGAAGACGAATGCGGTGATACCTTCAGCCACAACTTCGCCACGGTTCCGGCTCTCGCGAGCATGCCCGCCGCTGCGACTGGGAGCGGCTTCACTTTGCCGGTTCGCATGATACTGGCAGCCGTTGTGCTGGCGTGCGGGTGGAATTCAGGTTGCTGTTTTCTTCGCGGATCGCCTACCATGTGATCCGCAGGACTTTCGAATGACCAACTCTACCGGAAGCACGATGCGTTTGGGTCGGCTCTTCTGGGCCGCATCGGAGAGCCTTGAAAACAGCAGTTCGGCAGCAACGCGACCTAGCCCGTCGGTTGGCTGGCGGACTACGGTCATCGGAGGCTTGAGAATATCGGCCATCTCGAAATCGTCAAACCCCACGATAGCGATCTGCTCCGGTATTCTCGCGTTCAGCGCGGTGAGCGCATTGAGTGCATGGCGCATGACCAGGTTATTGGTGCAGAAAAACGCAGTCGGAGGGTTCTTGCTGCTCAGAAGCCCTCGTACGGTTTGAAGCGTCTCCGCTTGTATGTCGCCTACGGTGTACGCGTCGGGTTCGAGACCAGCGGCTTTCATTGCGGCAAGATACCCCTCCAACCGCTCGTTCTTGGTCCATACTTTTCCGACCAGCCCGAGACAGGTGATACGCCGGTGATCGTGTTCGATTAAATGTTGAACGCCTAGCTGCGCGCCACGCTTGTTCTGTACCACAACGCTATCGAAGGAACTCCCTCGTACTGGCCTGTCCAGCGTCACAATCGGCGTCTGGGCGAACTCCGTGTCCAGCAGGCGCGACTTTCCGGGCGCCGGAACGATGATCAGTCCCTCAATATGCCGTCGCAGCATTCGCTTGGCTTCGATAAATTCAGTCGCGGGGTCCTCGTCCGAGGTCGTAATCACCGTTGAGTAGGATCGTTCTTTTGCCACGAGGCTGATGGAATGCGCACATTGCGCAAAGAATGGATCATGCAGATTCGGAACGATAATACCTATCTGCCGGGTCCGATGGTCCCTCAGCGATCGTGCGACCTCGTTGGGGACGTAATTCAGCTTCGCAATCGCCTCTAACACCCGCGCCCGCGTGTCCTTGCTCACATGTACGTTGCCATTTAGCACCCGCGAGACAGTCATCGTCCCAACGCCTGCAAGCTTTGCGACATCGCTCATTCGGGTTGCCTGATTCAATGGGTGAAGCCTCCTACCTTACGCGCGATAATTTTTATCCGAGCATTTCGATGTAAGCTCGCACAGCTAATATTAGTCAGTGTCCGAGGCCAGGATCTGTGGGAGTTTCTTCCGAAGTAAACGTCGAACCTGGTATTCCCTGTCGGTTATAAAAGAAAGTTTGGACTACGCCTCTCCACCCGTAGCGCACGTAGATTGGATGCAGAACCCCCGGCGCGGAAACCAAGATAGTATTTCCCTGAATGACAGCAGACGCTGCCACGAAGCTACGATCGCTGCCTGCAAGTTCGAAGTCTTCAAGCAGTTTGCCGTTCGTGCTGAGTTCGTCGGCGTTGTCGAACCAGACGCGAATCCCTGCGCCTTCGACCGTGGCCTCACGGAATAAGGGCGGCGCATACTCTACGTTCTCACCGTAGACGAGGCCTCGGGCGGCCAGAGCTAACCGGCTGGATACTGTTTGCTTGTCGGGGGGGTGGACGTTCCTTGGAGTGCCTACATCCAGCGACACAGCCATCGCCGTATTCTCAATAGAGAGTGTGCGCCGCTGAGCGTCGCGAACCATTCCCCAGGCTTCTCCCGGAGATTCGAAGCTCGATATCTGAACGAAGAGAAACGGAAGGTTGCCCTGTTCGAAGCGCGTCCGCCAATCCTGAATGAGCGCCGGAAAGAGGGTGCTGTAGTGGGAAGCACGCAGGCGCCCACTGTCGGCTTCTCCTTGATACCACAGGAAACCTTTAATCGACATGTTGCTGAGGGGTGCAATCATGCCGTTGTAGAGCCCCGCGGGTAACCATGACTCCTCCTGGGGATGCCATGGATGGATAGGAGCCGGCTTTCCTGCGGCCTTTGCAGCTGCATCAGAAGCTCGCTCTGCGGCAATCTGAGCGCTCAGATTCGCCTGCTCATCAGCAAACTTCGCGCGATTGCTGAAAGCAGAAAGCAAGGAAGGATTGTTGCCCAAAGTGTCCAGCGAGATCCAGGAGTCGATCGGCGTTCCACCCCAACTGGCATCGATTAGCCCAATCGCGACATGTTCTTTCTCGGCAATCTCTCGCCCGAAGAAGTATGCCACCGCCGAGAACTTGCTCGCGGTGTCAGGGGTGCATCGTGACCACTGGCTGCTGATGTTTTGCAGAGGTATGTCAGAGCTTCTATGCTCGACCAGCAGCAGACGCAGCATTGGATTTTCGGCGGCTTTGATCTCCTTGTCCGCATTGTTCACAAATGCTGTCGGAGGAAATCCACTGAGCGGCATCTCCATATTGGATTGACCGGACGCGATCCAAACATCGCCAATCATAAGGTCCGAAAGCTCCTTGGTCCCTTCCTGCGCACCTCCGTCGATATCGAGCACATAAGGGCCTCCGGCATGTTCAGGCGCCAACCATGTCGTCCATTGACCAAGGTCATCCGTCGTCGCGGAGGTCATCTGGTTATGAAAGCGGATCGTCAGCTTCGCTCCAGGAGCGGCCCATCCCCAGATATGTATGGGTGCCTCACGTTGTAGGACGGCATGATCGCTTAGAAGATTGGGTAGCTTAATTTCTGCGCGTGCATTGGTAAAAAATAGGAACGCGAGACATGCTGTAAGAGCGATTGAGTAACGAATCCGAAACTTTCTCATACGATTTGTCCACCATCTAAAAATGTTCTAGTCACGATCAAGGAGTTGAAGCTCAAGAAGTCATGGTTGCTTGAGACCGAGCGCGTCAACATCGAGACGATCCGGCATAATCGCATTTGCCTGATGAGTTACCAGTCCGAAGTTACCGCTCCAATCCCACATTCCCCACCCAACACCGTTCTTGTCTAATGCGGTGCGTACGTCGTGGAGGTAGCGAGCTCGCGACTCTCGCGGGGCTGTGTCGCGAAAGGCGCCGAACTCGTTGCATATTACCGGAACATGCCGCTCGCGACCCCACGCAGCGATGAACGCGATACGCTCGAGAATCGACGCCGCATTCCAGCCTTCGGCTCCGTATAGGTAGAGCTGGTAGCGAGCTGAATTGTCGGGAATGCTCTTGATGAGATCAGTGATCTCACTCGATGTCGCCGGATAGGGGATATCGTTAAAATAATTCCATTCGACCGAGCCCCAGCTAGCGCCTTGATGAGTGAAGGCGTAAGGCTCGTAGAAGTGAAATGTATAAATAACATTGGGATCATCAATGGTCTGGGTAGCAAGTAGGTCACCGAGACTATCGTAATGTGCGCCGGACGCAATGATAGTGTGGTGCGCATCAATGTCACGAATCGCCTTCACCGTGGCGCTCTGCAAGCCAATCCACCGATAGGGGTCTTGTTCCTCCGACTCATTCATGAGCTCGAAGAAGAATCGATCCGGATCGCGACCAACAAAGTGCTTCGCGAGAATTTGCCAGAGCATAATGAACTGATCAGCCCCAGACTGAGTTGCCAGCCGCTGTTTGTAATCGTCCCGAGGAAATACGACAAAGTCGACGGCCATTCCGGAGTCCATCGCGAGGTCGATTGCGCTGTCAATCCGTGCCCAGATCGCATCCTTGTTCGGATTTCTGAGTCCCCCTTGTGAAAGCAATGTGGGATCCAACGGAAATCGTACGTAATGAATGCCCATTCCTTTCATCATTTGAAAATCGGCGGCAGTGATATAAGTAGACGTGTGCTCGGGGGAGTAGTCACCCCAACCTCCGAACCAACCAGACAGGTTGACCCCACGGGTTAGCGCCGCTGCTCGCCGAAACGCCACACGTTCGTCAGATTGCTGGGCGGTTGCCGTGCGAAAGCAGCATGCCATCGCCAGGATCAACCCGATTGCAGCCAACTTTCGGAATACCATTTTCATCACATGCTCCTGCTCTGCCATCCTGCTTGTGCGCAGTACTCTGCTGCCTCAAGACGACTGCACAATTGGCGACAACGCGTGGAATCAAATCGCTGGAACTACCAACAGCGTGATTGATTGCGCTGGAAAGGTGGCAGTGATGGTGCTGGTTGTACTTCCCGCGGCTGGCGGCGTTACCGTGACATTCGGTTGGGCCACAATTGTGGTCAAATTGGCATTACTGTACAGGAATGACTCCGCAGTCGTAGCCGTGGTTTCAGGATAATTCGCGAGTGAAAGGGTTGAGGTGAGAGCACCGTAGGTCTTATTGATGACGACGATCGTGATTGCACTATCGGAAGACCGGACCGCTCCATAGACAGAGAGCGTACCCTGATTGGCGCTTGTTGAAGAAAGCGCTGTATTACCGAATGTTGATCTATTCCCGTCATAGTTCCTATAGATTTCAAAGGCCATATTGCCGGGACCCTGAGCTGTGTAGTTGGTTGTCGGCCACAGCTCAGCCATATCGAGGCCATACGCTCCGAATATTCCCAGAATATCTGCCTGGGTGACTGCACCATTGATAGATTCATTTCCGCCGAAGTTGTATTCATCGATGGAGGTCATAGTACCAGGATAGTCTTTGGTGACCCAGCCTTGCAGCATCGGAATCAATTCCGGAGCCTGCAAAGGGATATTGCAGTTCCCCTTTGTGGTGGGATCGTAATAGTTGGCATCCGTCGGATAGTTCGGCTGCGTGTAGGCCGGATCCGTATAGGTCGGGTCCCAGAAGACGCGTGTCGAGTTCATGCGGGCCTGCTGCTCGGCCGTATCTCCTGCCGTGGTCAGGCCAACCGAAGCACCGTTATAGTTGGCGGCGAAGTAGGCGTGGATGTCGACATAATCCAGCAGGCGAACGCCATAAGTCTTGGAGGCGGCGGCCATCTGCTGCAGGTAGTACTCAATCAGTGGAACACCCCCGTGTGCTGTACGATCGGTCGGATCACCCCAGGGGGAGTAGCAAGGACCCGTTGAATACCCATTGTTGACGTCCTGCTGAGAGTAGAAGTACTGGTACCATCCGGAGATGATTGGTCCGCTGACCTGCGCACTTGGGTCAGCAGTCTTGATCGCCAGCGACGTACCTATGCCGCCATTGGTGATCTCATCGTAGGTCATGGGAATTGGATGCACGTCGCGATGAACCGCGGACCAGTACTCTGGCTCATTATCGAGGTCCCAGATCGTCGCATCCTTACCGCCAGCGGAGGCGCAATAGGTGCCGCTCGTAAGGAGACAGTGGACCCAGCCTCCGGTCCACGTGGCATCCGCCCACGCAGAGGTTGCATTACCAGCACCAGGTGCGGTTGGCGGGGTCTCTTGGATACTGGTGATGGCCGCGATCGTATTATTTCCGACCAGATCAGTTCCGCCCGTTTCCACACCGTTGCCGCAGCCGTCACCATTGAACTGCTCCTGGTTGGGATACGTGGCTTCGGAAAAGCTGCAGGCCTTCACGGTGCTGTTAGAAACCCAGCCAATCACCGGAGCTGCGCCCTGGGTTGCTATACCGAGTGTGTTAGCCGCGGAGAGGAAGGCGTTGAAGCTGGTGCCGTTACCGTTGTCGCCATTAGGTAGCATACTGTTGGAGCCGCTGAAGTTTTCGAAGTAATAATCGTTAGCGGAATTGACTACATTGGTCTGATAGTTATAACGGGACGTATCGTCGCCGCCCCAGCGCGTAACCGCGATATTGGTATTGGACGCTGTGGTCGTATCCAGTAGATAGGCGTTCATCCCGTAAATATAGGGGCTGATTGCGTGGGTCTGCTTGCCGGCATCGACGCTGAGCGACGGACCCGTGGCTGTGGCTGGAGCTGTCAGAGTTACCGTTACGCTTCCACTGATACTTGGATCCTGGGTGCTGGTCGCCGTAACAGTAACAGTTGCCGGAGCGGGATAAGGTGATGTGTAGAGGCCGGTCGCCGTAATGGTCCCGGGGCTATCGGTGCTGCCCGATGGCCCAGCTAAAGACCATGTAACCCCGTTGCCGGATAGGCCGGTACCGTTTACCGTTGCTGAGAACTGCTGGGTGCTGCCAATCGTGACCGTCGGTGCGCTTGGTGTTACCGTCACCGATGTCACATTCGGCCCATTGTAGTTGGCTGTGACGGTTGTGTTCGCGCTCATGATCACAGTACAAGTTTCGGCGATGGCAGGCATGGAACAGCCGGACCAACCCACAAAGCTATTCGATCCCGTGGTTGCGGGAGCCTGGAGCGTAACATTTTTCCCGGCGTTGTAGGTTCGGG
>Ga0302223_10000102_pt1 | contig 70674 bp, 68 predicted proteins | sample II_Palsa_E2_3_FD_194565 | JGI IMG/M metagenome (GOLD analysis project Ga0302223, IMG submission 194565) | Peat permafrost microbial communities from Stordalen Mire near Abisko, Sweden - II_Palsa_E2_3 | ecosystem: Environmental > Terrestrial > Soil > Palsa > Peat permafrost | place: Sweden... | reverse complement strand
GCAGTATTTCGGCGAGGGCATCGTGGACTGGAAGGGCAAGCTGATGCAGCTGACCTGGAAAAGCCAGATCGGCTTCGTGCATGACCTCAACACGTTCAAACTGGAGCGCAGCTTTACCTACCCTGGCGAAGGCTGGGCACTCACGCGCGACAGCAAGCAGCTCTACATGAGCGACGGCTCGTCCATCCTGCGCATTCTCAATCCAGACACCCTTGCGCAGACAGGCAGCATTGCCGTGACCGCCGATGGTGAGCCAGTAACCAACCTCAATGAACTGGAATGGGTGAAGGGCACGCTCTACGCCAACATCTGGCTGACCAGCAAGATCGCGATGATCGACCCGGCGACCGGCCACGTGACCGGCTGGCTCGACCTCGCCAGTCTGCTCGACGTCAGTCAACTGCCGGAGCCAGTCAACGATTGCCTCAACGGTATCGCCTACGACGCCAAGCACGATCGACTTTTCGTCACCGGCAAGCGCTGGCCGAAACTGTTCGAGATCAAGTTGGTGAAACCTTCCGCGCCTTGATTGCAGTACAGGCTTTAAAGAGTGTCCGAGCTGAACGCTTAGCAAGTTTCGGCGCAGGGGCGCATGAAGATTTAGCCGGCTATCCAGTAACGATTACGAACGGAAACGATTACAAACGGATCCCTTGGCCAATTTAGCCTGCGATGTAAGCACCAACTACAACCTTCATCGAGAAACGTCGGTTTCATCGCCAAAATTCAAGAGTCCAGCCAGTCAAGCACCCCGCGCCCAACGTGCGCACCCATAGCGAAGCAACAGTTCAACAAGTACCCGCCAGTAGGAGCCTCCCAATCAAGCATTTCGCCAGCAGCAAAGACGCCTGGCAGCTCTTTGAGCATGAGATCGGGCGTGAGGCTACTGAACGACACACCACCGGCGGTGCTAATTGCTTCGGCAATCGGGCGAGTGGCGTGAACAGTGATTGGCAGAGCCTTGATCGTAGAAGCAAGGGTGTTGGTGTCAGAAATTTGCTCTCTGTTGAGCACTTCGTGCAGCAAAGCGGCCTTGACCCCGTACAGATTGAGGCGACTTTGCAAATGTTTTGCCATTGACCGAGATCCCCGCGGACGACTTATTTCCGCAACCACGCGCTCTCTGTCAAGTCCAGGCACGAGGTCAAGTTCGAAAGTGGCATTACCACGCAGGTTCAAGCACTCTCTTAGCCGTGCTGAGAATGCGTATATAAGGCTGCCTTCCACGCCGCTTTCGCTAATAACCATCTCGCCCTGGCGGCGCTCGGTTTGACCGCGAACATCGGTAAAAGTCAAAGCCACAGCCTTGAGTGGAGCGCCAGAAAATTTGTCGCGAAGATGCTGGCTCCACTTGATGTCGAATCCGCAATTGGCGCTTTGCAACGGTACAACTTCAACACCGCCAGCTCGAAGCAACGGCATCCAAGAACCGTCCGAACCCATGCGTGGCCAACTAGCCCCACCAAGGGCGAAAATCGTAGCGTCGGGTCTTGCCACCATTTCGCCGCTTGGGCCCGCCAAACGAAGGCCTCCCTGGTCATCCCAACCAAGCCAGCGATGACGTACATGAAAGCGCACTCCTGAGCTGCGCATTCGATGCAACCAGGCGCGAAGGATCGGCGCCGCTTTCATATGGATGGGAAATACCCTTCCAGAACTGCCAATGAAGGTATCTATGCCCAGTTCCCGTACCCAATTTCGCAATGCCTCCGGTGGAAGTTGATCGAGCATCGCTTGAAGTTCCGACTGACGAGCGCCAAAGCGTGCGCAGAAGGCCTCAAAGGGTTCGCTATGTGTCAGGTTCAAGCCGCCTACGCCAGCCAGCAAAAACTTTCTGCCGACCGATGGCATCGCGTCATAGACGTCTACATGGACGCCGGCAAGACTCAACACTTCTGCGGCCATCAGCCCAGCGGGACCGCCGCCGATTATCGCGACACAATAATCGGATTTTGAAGACATAGAGAGTGTTGCAGCAGTCTGGATATGTCCCATGGTAAGCCCTGAAGTCAACATTCAGCGAAGTTGTCCATCTCTGCAAGACGTCAGTCCCTTGAACCCGCCCACGTGACATAACTAAAAGCATGCATTGCTGGCCTTGCGGAGTCTGGGTATGCGCCGAACCGGTCGTGACCACCCATCACGACCCACCACCACTTGAGCAAACTGTGCCCTAAAGTTTGGGCTTGGAAAGTCGATAACGATTCTGAAAACAGTATTTAGAAAATATCTGCAACGGAAGGATCGACCCATGAAATATCTACTTGCCACGACCCTCATGCTATTTGCGCCAGTGGCTGCCCATGCGGCCTGCTCGGCCACTGATTTTTCGATCGAGGATTTCAAGGCAGGCGCTACCGGCGCCGGCGGTGCCATGCACCTGAGCCTCAAGGGCAAATTGGTCAACCATTGCGCCACGGCAGCAGCAGCACAGGTTCGCGTTGATGCCAAGGATGGCAGCGGCGCCGTGCTGGCTACCAAGCAGGGCTGGCCCGGTGGCACCACCAATATCGCACCAGGCCAGTCCGTCGATTTCGACCTGGGCAGGCTGGTTCGTTACCAACCTGACATGCAGACCTACTCGGCAGGCATCACGGATGTGCGCACCTGGTAACTGCTAGCAAGCCGGGCACTCGATGGGTATCGATTTGCTCAACTTGCACCGCATTTGTGCCGTGGCAATACGGGTGCTGATCCAGCGCTGATCGAAAGATTGGCGCTGGCGGCGTTTGCCGACCCGCGAAACGGTCTTGTAAAACCTCTCCGCTCGACCAGCGTCTGAAATTACCGCTACTCGCCCGTGTTGGTTCAATGGCAGCACATGGTGCTCAAGCTCCGTGGAAGTGCTCACAGGTATCCGCTGCCTGGGCAGTGCTGAATGCCTTGCTCACTACCCACTTGGCCATTCATTCTTATCGCTTGGCCGCAGCTGATTTTCAGCTTTGCCGTGCCATGCCATGCCATGATGCTATATGCCAACGTTCAGCCAGATGCCGAACGCGAAAGGCGCTTCTGCAAGCGTTCCCATTTTCAATGCAAGACGAACAGCTTGTCGAAACCCGCCACACGCAAGGTGCCTCGAAGAGCGGCGCCGGCATTGACGATACGAATCTCGGCGCGATCGCCACCGGCATGTTCACGCAGCAGCAGCAACATGCCGAGGGCCGAGCTGTCCATGCTGCCGACCTCCCCGAGATCCATGATGTAACTGCGCGCTGGCTTGCGATCACCCAAGCAGGCATCGTGAAACGCACGATGCACGGTGAAGTCAAAATGCTCGCCAAACTGCAGGGTGAGGCAATCCTGCTCGGTGTCGTGATGTATGTTGAGGCTCATGACGTTGGTTCCTTCAGAACAGTTCGATTTCGCCGGCATCCATCGTGCTCTGCAAGGCAGGCCCGCGTGAACGCAGGCGCGCTTTTTCGCGCTGCAGGGAGAGTCGCGTACGCACTCGCTGCGCCCGCTCTTCCAACGCACCGGCGTCGATCGGATCGCATGCAATCTCTTCGATGTCGCGGGTGGTTTCAGCGGCTATGCTCTGAAGTTCGACCAGCCGCGTGCGGGTCTGGTTGAGCAGCTGGCTGAGAATATCCTCGAACTGCAGTGAGCGGATCGTGGTGGATACGTCGTTGCTCAAGCCGCGATTGATCTCCACCACCTGATCGGCTACGGCATTGGTACGCGCATCGCTCTCGGTGACATGCGCCATCATGGCGTCGATACCGCCCTTGGCCGACAACGCAACGTTGAGATCCTGCGAAGCGAGCGCGCCAATCAAGCCGCGTACCTGATCCATCGCCGTCCGCGCACGTTCGACGTGGCTGCCAATCTGTTCGTTGAATTGATTGGAGTTGCTGGCCAGGTTGCGGATTTCGCCGGCGACCACCGCGAAACCGCGGCCGGCCTCACCGGCACGCGCCGCTTCGATGGCGGCATTCAGCGCCAGCAGGTTGGTCTCTTCAGCGATCGTGTTGACGTTTTTAAGCAGCGCGAACACCGCGTCCATTTCCTTTGACATGCCGTCGATGCGATAGACGATGCGCAGGCTTTCGCGCGACAGCTGCACGATCAACCCGACGAAATGTTCCAGCAGGTCACTGGTACGCGTGGCGAAATCCTGCACCGAAACACCGCCATTCTGGACATCGATGATCTGTTTGAGCAGCGACTGCTGCAGGCCGGTCTTATGCGACAAGCCGTCGAATCCACCACCAAGCTCGGACACCGCGTCGCGCAGCAGATCGAGCGCCTGGTGCAGTTCGCGCGAAGCGTGGCCCAACTCATCGACGAGGGCACCCCGCACATCTTCGAGCGCCTCCCGCACCGGCGTACTGTCGATCGCGGGTGCAGCTTCCGAAGCGGCGGCCACGCTGGCGAGTTGCCGGTATTCGTTGAACCATACCGCGCCGATAGCCATCATCAGCGACGGCGCCAGCCATAGCGGATGCCAGAACAAGCACAGAAGGAACGCCATCGCACTGGCAGCAATGCCGACGACTGGGCGTGGAACGGACTTTGCGCTTGATACTGACATGAAAAATTCCGATGCTTCAGCAGACGGCGCGCGATGCGCCAGCGATGGGTTGTTGAGCCAGCGCGAGCAATCGCGCGGCAATACGTTCCAGAGGCAGCATTTCGTCGGCCGCCCCCATCTTCCACGCTGCACCAGGCATGCCCCACACCACCGACGTGGCTTCATCCTGCACCAGTGTGGGTGCGCCAGCATCGCGCAATTCAAGCAATCCACGGGCGCCGTCATCACCCATGCCGGTCAGCAATACGGCAACCGTCGACGCTCCGACATTCGCCGCCATGGAGCGGAACAGCACGTCGACGCTGGGCTTGTGCCGATTGACCTGCGGACCGTCATGCAGTCGGCAAACGTGTTTGGCACCGTCCCACATCACCAACAGATGCTGGCTGCCCGGCGCGATGTAGGCATGACCTGGCTGGATCGGCTGGCCATCGCGCGCTTCGCATACCCGCATCGCGGAACAGTGGTCGACACGTGCGGCGAACGGACCGCTGAAGGCCGCTGGAATATGCTGCGTGATGACGATCGGCGGCGCATCGGGTGGCATCGCCGCGAGCAGCACACGGATCGCCTCGGTGCCACCCGTGGATGCACCGATGGCGATAATCCTGCCGCTGCCACGGGTTCCCGGCAACGGCGCGCGCGGCAACACCGCATCGGCCGAAAGCCGAGGCGGTACGTCCAGCTTATGCACAGCGGTATACGCACGGGGCTTCGAGAGAGCGGCCAATTTCACCTTGGCGCAGATGTCCTGAGCGCTTTCGGCAAAGCTGTTGGCCAGATCACTTGAGGGCTTGGTGAAAAAGTCCACCGCGCCGAGTTCCAGCGCGCGCAACGTGACATCAGCGCCACGCTCGGTCAGCGAAGAAACCATCACGACCGGCATCGGCCGCAAGCGCATGAGGTTTTCCAGAAAGGTCAGCCCATCCATGCGCGGCATTTCCACGTCGAGCGTGAGCACATCGGGATTGAGCAGCTTGATCTTGTCACGTGCGATCAGCGGATCTGCAGCCACACCAACCACCTCGATAGCGGGATCGGAATCGAGCATGGCCGACAGCAACTTCCTCACCAGAGCGGAGTCGTCGATCACCAGGACGCGCACTTTTTCCATTGCTACTGTTCTCGTCTTGTACGGATGGAAACTGCGCCGAAGGAACATACAAACATCGTTGATACGCCATCGGTGCCTGCCGCTTGTCCGCCTAATTCCGGCTAAAACAATTCGACCTCACCCTTTATCGGATCATTTGCCAAACGCTTGAGGTAATGTTGTTCGCGATCGGTCACCGCCACGTCGCGCACCGCACGCAGTTGTCGTACGCGCACCCGTCCGCTGGCTGGAAAGAACTGCACCTGCCGCGGATAGATATCGCCGACATCGGCAGCCAGAAGCTCCAGACTTTCTGCGGCTAGGTAGCGCTTGATGAAAGCGATATTGCGTTGCCCGACATCGGTCATCTGTGCCAACACTCGACCGCCGCCGAAGACCTTCACCACCAGATCCTCCCGGCGTCCGCCGGCCTTGAGGATGGCGTTGATCAATTGCTCCATGGCGTCACTGCCATAACGCGCCGCGCGCCCAACCGCCGATGACCAGCTGTCGCGTTCACCCAGCGGCTCCGGCAACATGAAATGATTCATCCCACCGATCTGCCGCTGCCGGTCGCGGACGCACGCCGAAATGCATGATCCGAGCACCGTGGAGATCATTTCTTCCTGCGCACTTACGTAGAACTCGCCGGGCAAGACCTTGACCGTCATGCAGCCATGACTGGGATCCCAGAACCGGCGCATGTGTTCAAAGCCGGGTATCACTGCCGGTATGACTGCCAGTGCCGCCAGTCCGGATGCAAAGGCGTTCATGCCGCGTGCTTCCGGTAGACGGTCCGGCCGACCAGGTCGAACGCGTCGCTGAGCCCGTACATCGACTCGGAATGGCCGAGGAAAAGATAGCCGCCCTGATCGAGCAGATCGGAGTAACGCTCGAATAATTTGTGTTTGGTCGGCTTGTCGAAATAGATCACCACATTGCGGCAGAAAATCGCATCGAACGGGCCACGCATCGGCCATCCATGCAGCAGATTGAGCGGCTGGATGCTGACCAGTTCGCGCAAACGCGGATGGATGCTGGCCAGGCCTTCATAGGCACCTTCGCCGCGAAGAAACCAGCGACTGCGACGCGCGTCACTGACCCCGCCCAGGCGATCCAGCGGGTATTCGCCACGACGCGCCACATCGAGCGCCTGCGGCGAAAGATCGGTGGCCAGGATGCGCGCATCGACACGGCTGCCGCTGCGCTCCAGGGCTTCTGCCAGCACCATCGCCAGCGCATACGGCTCTTCCCCGGTGGAGCAGCCAGCCGACCAGATGCGCAATTTTCCGCCGTTGCGCTTGGCCTCCAGCCAGCGCGGCAACAGTTCCTCGACCAGTAGATCGTAGTGATGCATCTCGCGAAAAAACGAGGTGACATTCGTGCTGATCGCGCTGGCCAACTCACCCAGCTCGCTCTGCGGATCCCGGCGCAGCAACTCGACATACGCATCGAAGCCAGGCAGTTTGAGCGCACGAAGCCGTCGAGCCAGTCGCCCCTGTACCAGCTGACGCTTGTGCTCCCCCAACACAATGCCGCAGTGCTTGTAGACGAAGCTGCACAGAAACGCGAAGTCGTTGTCGCCGAGCGCGATACCATTGACCGCGATCGACGTCACATTGGCCTCGTCGAGCGTCGTACGTGCGGACATGGGATCAGAATTCCTTCCACGCTCCGCTATCAGCGGTTTCCATCGCACGGGGAGTAACAACCTTGGGTGCAGTCTTGCGTACAGCAGCGAACAACGCCTGGGCTTCGATCTCCGCCACACTATTTTTCACGCGCGGTGCCACGGCAGTCGCGGCGGTGTCACCTTCCATCCGAAAGAATCCGACCTGACGTGTCAGTTCGCTCGCCTGCTCATGCATGGCACGTGCAGCGGCCGAGGCTTCCTCCACCAGTGCTGCGTTCTGCTGGGTCATCTCGTCCATCTGCGACACGGCGTTATTGACTTGGTCGATACCGGCCGATTGCTCCTGACTCGCCGCGGCGATCTCGGCGACGATGTCGGTCACTTTCTTCACGCTGTCGACGATTTCCGAAAGCGCCTTGCCTGACTGATCGACCAGCTCCGAGCCTGCCTTGACCTTGTCGGCGCTGTCGTTGATAAGCAGCTTGATCTCCTTGGCCGCACCGGCGCTACGCTGGGCCAGATGGCGTACCTCGGTGGCAACCACGGCGAAGCCGCGGCCCTGTTCGCCCGCACGTGCCGCTTCCACTGCTGCATTGAGTGCGAGCAGGTTGGTCTGGAACGCAATCTCGTCGATCAGGCTCACGATGTCGGAAATCTTGCGACTGGAACTGTTGATCTCGCGCATCGCGATGACCGCCTGCGACACCACTTCGCCGCCACGCTCGGCCTGTTCGCGGGCACCGCGGGCCAGCTGATTAGCGTGACTGGCATTCTCGGCATTCTGCTTCACGGTCGAAGTCATTTCTTCCATGGAGGATGCCGTTTCTTCGAGACTCGATGCCTGTTCCTGGGTGCGCTGGCTGAGATCGTCGTTACCGCGGGCGATCTGCTGCGCAGCCGTGCTGACTTCGTCAGAGCCGTGCCGGACGTCGCTGACGATATCCACCAATCGCTTGTCCATGGCACGCAGGGCGGCCAGCAGACGCGAAAGCTCGTCGGTGCCACGCACCTGAATGTCGTGTCCGAGTTTGCCTTCCGCTATTTCATCTGCAAGCTTGATCGCGTAGTTCAGCGCATTGACTATGGAACGAACCAGCACGGTGGAGCGCAGCAACGCAAACAGCAGGCCGATCACCAAGGCGAACATCGTGACCATCCGGATGCGCTCGTAGCTGGTCACCTGGGCATGGAAAATGGCCGAAGCTTCGACGCGCTGTGCGTCGCCCAGTTTGCTTAGCGCCTCCTGGCGCTGCATCAGTAGCGGACGCATCTCCATCTCCAGCAGATCGGTCACCGAAGTGTCGTTCTGCTTCAACGCATCGAGCACGTCGTCCTTGGCCTGATCGTAGTCCTTATCGGTCGAAACGTAATCTTTGAAGGCTGCCGCGACTGCCGAACTCATCGGCAGCACGGAGAACTGTTTTTTCAGATCGAGCAGTTCGTTCTGATAGCGCGCGTATTCCACAAGCTTCTGCTTGACCTGATCGGCCTTGCCGACCACGGTGGCGGCCTCGCCGAGTACGATAAATGCCTTCAATGAGTCAGTGCGGATATTGCCGACCATCTGCGCCGGCGCCATCTCACCTTCGTAGATCTGGCGCGTACCTTCATTCTGGCGAGCCATCGATACCAGGCCGATCGCTGCGCCTGCCAGCAACATCACGCCAAGCATGGCGATCAACCCGAACAGACGAGCGCGGACGCTGAGCGAAGAAAACTTCAATTTGAACGAGGGCATTTTCATCTTCACTCCAATCAGGCCACGGCCTTTACATCACCAACCGCGTTCAGCGCGGTATCCAGTATTTGCGTATCCTGCGGCTGCAATAATTTGTCTGCGTCGAGAAGCAAAACCATCCGCTCGTCGATCGAGGTCAGTCCCTTCAAGTACTCGGTGTCCACCGCTGTGCCCATGTCGGGCACCGGGCGCAGATGAATGTTTTCGATATCGAGAACATCGGATACCGCATCGACGACGATGCCGAAAAGCCGACCAGCAACCATGACGATTACCGTCACTGTGGTGGCGTCGTACTCCTCTCGGCTCAGGCCGAAGCGCAGCCGCAGGTCGAGCACCGGCACGATCGCACCGCGCAGATTGAGTACACCGAGCACGTAGTGCGGTGCTTGCGGGATACGTGTCACCGGCGTCCAGCCGCGGATCTCTCGTACGGCCAGGATGTCGATACCGTATTCCTCCTGAGCGAGGTTGACGGTGAGGTATTGCGTTGTGGCATTGACGTCGGTAAATGACTGACTCATGGACATTCCAGATAACAAAGGTCAGGCGCTAGGTAGCGTATCGGCCGGCACGGGGTGGGCTTGAGTGGCGATCTGTGCGTCAGCGCGTATTACGCTGCTCTGCGACGGGATTGCATGCGCACCAGTCCCGCGACATCGATGATCAACGCCACGGAACCATCCGCCAGGACGGTCGCGCCTGAAATACCTTCGACGCGGCGATAGTTCGCTTCCAGTGACTTGACCACGGCCTGCTGCTGACCAATGAGTCCGTCGATGAACAGGCCCACCCGACCGGTGTCGGCTTCCACCACAATCACCAGACCATCCTCGATGTGCTGTCTTGCGTCGGCACACCCGAACTGCTCATGCAGGCGCACGATCGGCAGATAGGCGTCGCGAAAGCGGAACAGTTCGCCACCGCCGACTACGTTGCGCACCGCATCGGCACGCAATTGAACCGACTCGACGATCGATACCAGCGGCACGATGTAGCACTCGTTGCCAACCGCCGCGCTCAAACCGTCGATGATCGCCAGCGTCAGCGGCAACGTGATGGTGAAGGTGGTGCCATGACCCAGGCGGCTCGTGATGGCGACGCTACCGCCCAGGTCCACGACGTTGCGGCGTACCACGTCCATGCCCACGCCGCGCCCTGACAGGTCAGTCGTGGTCGCTGCCGTGGAAAAGCCCGGCTGGAAAATCAGCTCGTTGACGGCATCGTCGGAAAGATCTTCACCGGTCGGAATCAAACCCTTCTGTATGGCCTTGGCTACGATGGCTTCACGGTTGAGGCCGGCACCGTCATCGACGATTTCCACCACGATCGAACCGCCGCGATGGAACGCCTCCAGCCGCAACGTACCGCTTTCGTGCTTGCCCGCCGCGCGACGTTTTTCCGGAGTTTCCAGACCATGATCGATGGCGTTGCGTACCAGATGCACCAGCGGATCACCGATCTTTTCGAGCACCGTCTTGTCCAGCTCGGTGTGCTCGCCAACCATCTCCAGCTTTACTTGCTTGCCCAGTTTCTGGCTCAGATCGCGCACCAGTCGCGGGAAACGATTGAAGACCGAGCCGATTGGCAACATGCGAATGCCCATCACGCTTTCCTGTAGCGTGCGCGTGTGCCGAGCCAGCTGCGCCAGGCCTTCCTGAAGCAACGCCAGCCGCGTCGGATCGAAGTCCTCGCGAAACTGATCGAGCATCGCTTGGGTGATCACCAGCTCACCGACAAGATCGATCAGGCTATCGATCTTGTCGATGCCGACACGAACCGAACCGGCATCGTTGCTGCCGGTCGCGGCATTTTTCGGCACGATGTTCTGCATGACCGGCGCGGATACGGCATCGATGCCTTCAGTCAGCGTACCGGCGGCCAAGTTCGGCTCGACCGAGTTCGCCACGACGCTGATGGGTTCGATGCTGAGGTCACATTCGCCCTCGACCCATTCGAAGACCGCGGTGATAGCGTCTCGGCCAACTGCACCCGTCAGCTCAATGCGCCAGCCCAGATGACATTCGGCAGGATCGAGCGCGTCCAAGGTCGGCACACGATCGAGCTGCGCTTCGACCGACAGCGTGCCCAGCTCGGCCAATTCGCGCAGTAGGCGCAATGGATCATTGCCGCCGGCCAGCATGCCAAGGTGCGGCCGAAACTGGATGATCCATCCGCTCGTGGCCAGCGTTCCGACATTGGCTTGCCCTGCAGTTACAATGACGTCGCGACCGACTGTCACGGCCAGTTGCTGGCGAAGGTTTTCACTCTCCGCGTCGGCCAGCGGCTGCCCGGTCTGCGCGCGATCGAACATGCCGCGCAGGCAATCCACCGTGCGCAACAGCAGTTCGATGATTGGTCCGTCAATTGCACGGCGTCCGTCACGCAATTCATCGAGTAACGACTCGGCCTCGTGGGTGAACGCCGCCATCTCCGGAAAACCGAAGGTTGCCGCACCGCCCTTGATCGAATGAGCAGAACGAAAAATGCGATGTATCAGTTCCGCGTCGCCACCGCCCTCATCGAGCGCGAGCAGCGCTGCCTCCATGACATCGAGGCCTTCCAGGCTTTCTTCGAAAAAGACTTGGTGAAACTGAGCCAGGCTGACCGTACTCATGGATGTTCCCGCTTAACCGAGAACGCGGCGAACTGTCGCCAGCAATTGCTCTGGATCGAAAGGCTTGACCAGCCAGCCGGTAGCACCTGCCGCCTTGCCTTCCATTTTCTTTTCGGTATTTGATTCGGTCGTCAGCATCAGGATCGGCACGCCCTTGTACTCGGGCAGCACGCGCAATTCCCGCACCATGCTGAGGCCATCCATCACCGGCATGTTGACGTCGGCCAACACCAGATCGAAGCGCGTGCCACGCGCCGTATCCAGCGCGAGTTGCCCATTCTCCGCTTCGCTCACCTCATGGCCAGCGCCGCGCAGGGTAAATGCCACCATGCCGCGCATCGAAGCCGAATCGTCCACCGCAAGAATCTTTGCCATCGTCCATCCTCAAGTTCAGACCGGCATCACTGCCGGCAATGCCAAGGCCTGTGCCAAACCAAGCCGTTCCGCCGCCTCGCGCAGCGGTGTACTCACGCCAGCCCAGGCGACCTTTCCGCCGCGCGCCAGGGCGTCACGGTGAAATGCCACCAGCAGCTGCAGCGCAGCCGTATCGACACGCTCCACGGCAGTTGCATCCAGCGTGCTCGATGGCATCGCCAGGCACTCCTCCCGTAGCGTCGGCAATTCGGCCATGCGGCAATCCGCAGGTAGCCTGATCGTCGGCGTGCCCCTGCCTGCCGCCCCGCTTTTGCTGCCACTGCCCATAGGTCCAACCTCGCCGGCTCCATCTCTCATGGGGCTTATCGGCCGGCGTGGCGACAGCTTTAGGCCTGATCGGTACGCTTCGCTGACGTGAGGACTCAAGTTCTTGCTCAATCGGCCGATATTTCTTGACGAGCGCGGGGAGATACAGACTTGACGCGATCGCTGGCGGAGGAGCTACGCGTGATCATCCAACCAACTAGCATTGCCGCACTGACCTGGCTCGGTGCTGCTGCCGGTGCCAGCGCCGAAGGTTGGCGCATGGGTAGTGTGCTGTCCGCGCGGCCACTTGGCTTCACCGACCAGGGCCTGCTTGTCATGCAAATTGGTGCGTTGACGGTCGAAGCCGAAGCGCCCGGCACCCAGCTACCGGCGCAATTTCAGGTGCGCGTGCTCAGCCTGGGTCCGCAGCCGCTGCTGGAGATCATCGGTGCACAGGCAGCTACCGATACCAGCGTCAACCAGGCTCTGCGCGAACGACTGCCGCAACAGAACGGTTATGCCCCGTTGCTGGCCACGGTCACGGCGCTGGCGCAATGGCCGGTATTGCGCCAGCTTCCCGCCTATGTACGTAACGCGCTGGCGTTACTCGAACTCAGCATGAGCAATCCGGAAGAATTGGCAACCGGTGATGGACTACGCCAGGCCCTCGAGCGGAGCGGTCTGTTTCTGGAATCGCAGCTTTCCCAGCCGGGCGGCGATGATGCGAGCACCGGTCAGGGCGACTGGAAAGCGGCGTTGCTGCGTTTACTCAACGCATTGGACGGCCAGCCATCACTGCGCGATGGCAATGACATCAACGTTGCACCGCCGCTGCAATCGCGCGGAATGACCCCGCAAGGGCGCTTTGCGTTACCGCATGAGCTGGCAGAGAACAGTGAGGCGGTCAGTCTTCTGCCACGTTTGCGCTCCGATGTAGAAGCCGCGCTGGCCAGGCTGGAAGTGGCACAGCTGGAGGCCAGCAAGGTTCCTGCCTGGATGATCGAAATTCCAGTGCAAGGGCAACAAGGTGCCGATGTACTTCAGCTACGGCTCGAACAGCACAACAAGGACGACGAACAGGACCAGCATTGGACGCTTGGCTTCGCGCTCGATCTGCCGTCGCTGGGGCCGGTCCAGGGCGAACTCGTGCTGCGCTGCCTGCATCTGTCCGTTCGGCTGTGGGCCCAGCAGCGCGAGAGCGCCGCACGGCTGGAACACCAGTTCGACGAACTGCGTTCGCGGCTTGCTGCCAGCGGTCTGAGTCTGGACCAGTTGAGCTGCCAAACCGGCCTGCCGCAGGCAGCAGCCAGTCGCAGCGCTGTGTTCCTCAAGGCTACCGCATGACTCAACTTCAACTACCGTCGTCGCAGCGCAAAGTCGTGCTTCGCCTGTCCGGCGGCTCCGATGCACAACCGACACCGCCAAGCCTCAATCCCGACGAACTCGAAGCGCTGCTCGAGCGCGCCCGCGCGCTGGGTTTGCCGCTGCATCACGATGCGCAGGTCGCCGCCCTGCTGACGTCGCTGCGCATGAGCAAGGACGTGCCGCCGCTGCTCTACAATGCCGCCGCCGCGGTACTGGCCAGTGTCTATGCGGCCTCGACCGAAAGCTGAGCTGCGGCGCCCGGCGTGATATGCATGGCGATGCAACTCGCTGCCGTCAGCCGCGGCCCGCGTAAAGCCGTTGGACCAGGGCCGCTTCGTTGCGCGACAGGCCGCAGCGTTCCATCAAAACTTCCAGTTCACAGCCATCACGGGCCAATTGCTGGGCCAGTTCGTAGTTGTGCATGGCAGGATGATGGACATGCGCACCAGAGACCGGTGCAGCCGGAAGCGGTAACGCACTGGCGACACTTTGGCTGTGCTCATTAAGCCGTCGCAGGCGTTCGTCCAAGGCGTCCAAGCGATGCTCGATCTTGCTGAGCGTGCTCGTCATCAATAACGCGGGCACCCCACCACCGGTATTGGCCTGAGTGATGAGGTCGCGCCGCAGGCGGCGCCCCTGATACCAGAGCAACGCAAGAGCGCTGGCTTGCACGAGCAATAGCACAATCGATAACCCTATTTCAAGCCACACGTTGCGACTCCGCAAGCCGACACAGTCGCACCACATCGAGCAACGCGACAAAGCCGCCTTGCCAGGCGAGTACGGCCTGCACCGGATCGTCGATATGCCCCGACCGCGTGGGCGGCGGCGCCTCGATCGCATCAGCCTCCGGCCGCAGGATGTCGCCGATCGCATCCACTCTGAAACCGACCCGATGACCTTCATGCGCAAATACCACGATGCGCACGGCCTCAGTGTCGCCCAAGGGTGTCGCGCACAGACCGAGGCGACGACGGCCATCGATCAGTGGCACGATGTTGCCGCGCAGTTGGCAGATACCCAGCAGATCGTCCGCAGCACCGGGTACCGGTGTGGGCGCATGATCGTGAATGACTTCACTGACGTGGCTCAACGGCGCGGCGTAGTACTGCCCAGCCAGATGGAAGGCCAGCCAAGGCTGCCGTGCGATCGCGTCGGCGTGGAAAAGATGACTCATGCGCTTTTGTTACCCCGGTGGTACCGATCCAGCATATCCAGAAGTGCGACGACATCAAGCACCACGCAGCGGCCACTCTTGTACATACCGCCGAGCCACGGCCGGCGGGTTCTCTCAGTGCGCGCTACGCGCCAGTCGACATCGGTGCTGACGATGCGCGAGGTCTCCTCTTCGGTACTGCGACAAGCCACGGCCCAACGCCAGCCACTGAGCACGACCAGCATGTCGGCAGCCGGCTCGTGCAGGTCGTCGGCAAGAATCCGGCTAAGGTCGAGTACGCGCACGCGTTGGCCGGTGTTGCCATCGTCGGCATGCAACTCATCTCCGTGACCTAGCGGTGCCAGCAGGATGTCCGCAACCTGACTCATCGGTATCGCCACGAGTACGTTGGCGGCCGTGCACATGAGATAGCCGCTTGATCGCGGTGGCCATGCCGACTCTTCCTCCGCTTTAGTGGCGTGAAGAGGCATCGGTGCATCGTTCAGCAGGTCGTCAAGGTAATCGTCGATGGCCTGGAAAGCAGGCAGCGTATCGCCATTCATGCCGAAACCTCGCCAATCTGACGTCCAGCACCGAGCAGCTCATGCAGCAAGGCTCGATAGCTATCGACGCTTTGCTGGGCTGCCGGCCAGCATGTCAACGGTTGGCCATGCTCCGCCGCTTCGCAGATCTGCGGATCCTCCGCAATGACTTGCCGGGTCACCGCATGTCGGTAGCGCTCCCGCAGAGTCATCAGGGAAATCCGGCTGTGCAGCGTGCTGACGTCGTACATGGTGGGCACGATCCAGTGCGGCAATACGCGCCCCATCGAACGCTCAATCATCTGCATGCTGCGCTGCATGCGCTCGAGTCCATCCAGAGCGAGTGCTTCGGTCTGCGTGGGCATCAACAGCCGCTGTGCCGCCGCCAACGCGTTGATCATCAGCAAGCCGAGTGTGGGCGGGCAGTCGACAAGGACGTAGTCGTATACGTTGTCCAGCATCGTGAGGGCATTGGCGAGAATACGCCCGGTGCCCTGCCGTCCGGCCAGCTGGCGATCCAGCGTTGCCATCGGTGCCGCTGCTGGTAACAGCCACAGACCCTGATGGCCGGTGCTGCGGGCAAGGCTGGCGATTGTGGGTGGGTTATGTCCGCGGAACAGTTCATACACGCTGCCCATGCCACTGAGGTCTTCCAGCGAGAAATAACCGCTTAACGATGCATGCGGATCCAGATCCACCAGCAGTACGCGCATGCCTTCCTCGGCGAGCAACGCACCCAGCGCAGCGGTGGTGGTGGTCTTGCCCACCCCGCCCTTCTGATTGGCGATGGCCCAGATCTCCACGCCTCAGTCCTTCGCATCCGGCATGACCAGATGCGGCGCGGCTGCCATGGTGGGTCCGCCCGCGCCGATCGTCGCCTGCGGCAGCGCCATGATCGGGCCAGCCGCCGCGATCGGTTCGACCGAGCGGGTAGCGGCTTTTGCCACGACGGGAGCGGGCAACGGCGAGGTCGATGGTGGTGAGGTGGCCACAGGAATCGATGATCGGCCATCCGGAACATTCGGATCCGTGTCGGCCGTATGATTGATCTGGTCGCTGTTGTTGTAGAAACGCGTCGGTGCAGCACGATTGCTCAATACGACCACCAGTACGCGACGATTGCGATTACGTCCGTCCTGACTGACGTTGTCGGCCGACGGATGGTACTGACCCCAGCCGACGATACCCAGCCGATCCGGATCAACGCCATGATCGGCAAACAGCCGCGCCACGCTCGCCGCACGCGCTGCAGACAATTCCCAGTTGGACGGGTACAGCGTCGTATTGATCGGCACATCGTCGGTATAACCCTCGACGCGCAGCGGATTGGCGAAAGGCGCAAGAATCTCACCCAGATTGGTCAGCACCTGGTTGGCCGACGGCGATAGTGCGGCGACTCCGCTGGGAAACAGAATGTCGGTGCGAATCTCGATCTCCAGCCAGTTGGTGGTGCGCCTGACGACCACCATGTTCTTGTCGATCAGTGGCTGCAACGCGTGCTCGACTTGATTGCGGATACGCTCCAGATCTTGCTGCTCGCTGTTGGATTTGTCTTGCCCCGCCGGCGCCCGTTCCTTGATCGGAGTCACCATCGGGTGCGCTGGTATGGGTAGCAGCATGCGCGCCAGCGGCGCACTGGGCGTGGGCGACGGTACCGATGCCGGCATTGAGACGTTCGACTGCGGATTGTTTGGCTGTATCGGCCGGATCACCTGCCGCGAACCATTGAATGCTTCGGAAATCGATTGCGCCAACGCGCGGTATTTGGTCGTGTTGACACTGGACATGGCATACAGCACCACAAACAGTGCAAGCAGCAGGGTGAGCAGATCCGCGTAGGGAATCACCCAGGCTTCGGTGTTGACGTGTTCTTCGTGCTTTTTTTTGCGTCTCATACGAGATAGCCCTGCAGCTTGCTTTCTATCTGGCGGGGGTTGTCGCCTTGCGCAATCGACACGAGTCCCTCGATGACAATCTCGCGTACCTGGGTCTGTTTGTTGATCAAGGCCTTCAGACGCGAGCCCATCGGCAGCAGCAGCAGATTGGCCAGACTGATGCCGTAAATCGTGGCGACGAACGCCGCGGCGATGCCATGACCAAGCTTGGTTGGATCAGTGAGATCGCGCATCACGGCCATCAGGCCGAGCACCGCACCGATAATGCCCATCGTGGGCGAATAGACGCCCGCATTTTCGTAGACTTTCGCCGCATTCAGATCGGCGTGTTCGCGCGTTTCCAGCTCCACTTCCAGCACACTACGAATGGCTTCCGGTTCGCTGCCATCCACCAGCATCTGCAAACCTTTTTTGATAAACGGATCGGGTTCGGCATCGATCTGCGTCTCGAGACCAAGCAGACCTTGCCGGCGGGAAATTTCGCTCCAGCCGACCACCCGGCTGATCAGGTTTTCCGGCTGCAGCGACGGCGGCTTGTAGACCATGCTCAGCATGCCCATCGCCCGTTTGAGCACACGGCCTTGAGTGTGCAGCATCATCGCCGCAATCGTGCCTCCGAAAACGATAGTGAAGGCCGCCGGATTCCACAGCGCCGACACGTCGGTACCCTTGAGGATGGCGCCGACGATGATCACGGCGAACGCCAGGATGGTGCCGATGATGCTGATCAGATCCATGTCAGGCAGAAACCTTCAAAGAGGGAAGCAATTGATTGCCGTCTCCGGCCAACGCCGACAGATCCAGCACCAATGCGAGCCGGCCATCGCCAGTGACGGTAGCGCCAGCCACGCCGGGCACGCCCTCGAACAACGGCCCCAACGGCTTGACCATGACGTCTTCGCGACCGATCACCTCATGCACAAGACAGCCCAGATGCAGATGGCCCACATGCAAGACCACCACGTGCCCGCCCGAGGCACCATCGATACCGGCCCAGCCAGCGAGATCGCCCAGCACGAGTGCACGGCCGCGATGGGCAGCCACTCGGCGGCCGTCGAGTGCCTGGTCCTGCGCGGAGCCCAACTCGAATACTTCGCTGACGTTGCCCAACGGCAGCGCGAACAACCGATCGCCCACACGCACCATCAGCACGCGCAGGATCGCCAGCGTCAGCGGCACCGTCAGTTCCAGTGTGCTGCCATGACCCAGACGCGAACGCACCTGCAACGTGCCACCGAGCTCGGCGACGCGCGTCTTCACCACGTCCATGCCGACACCACGACCGGAAATATCCGAAATCGTGGCGGCCGTGCTGAAGCCGGGACGGAAAATCAGTTCATAACACTCGACTTCGGACAGCCGCGCCGCTTGCGCCGCGTCGATCACGCCTTTCTCCACAGCCTTGCGCCGTAGCACTTCCGGGTCCATGCCGCGACCGTCATCACTCACCGAAATCACGATGCGCTCGCCGCGCTGGCTGGCGGCAAGCCGCACGGTGCCTTTGCGCGATTTACCCGCTTGCTCGCGTTCCATTGGCGCTTCCAGACCATGATCGACCGCATTGCGCAGCAGGTGAACCAGTGGATCAGCCAACGCCTCGACCAGACTGCGATCGAGATCGGTGTTCTCACCCTCTTGTATCAGTTCGATATCTTTGCCGAGCTGACGGGCAAGGTCGCGCACTATCCGCGGGAATCGCTGAAACAACCGACCCACCGGTTGCATGCGCATACCCAGCACGGCGGTTTGCAGTTCGTCGGAAATCCGGTCCAGCTCGCCAGCAGCCAGCGTCAGTGGCTCGCTGTCGCTGCGCGACGCCAGACTGAGCAGGCGATTGCGCAGCAGCACCAGCTCACCGGCCCGGTTAACCAAGGCATCCAGCTTCGCCGTGTCGACGCGCACCGTGGTTTCCGAAGTAACGGCCGATTTGGCCGGTGTCGCCACTGACTTTGTGTTGGCAGGCGGTTCAATCGCCGCGTCATCAGCGATCACCGGCGCCAAAGGTACCAATGTCGGGCTGGTGGCGAGCGTTGTCGGCGCGCCAGGCGCCAGCCCTTTGCCGTGCAGACTGTCCAGCAGCGCTTCGAACTCATCCACGTCAATCGGAGTATCGCGACTGGACGGCACGCCGCTTTCTGCAACAGACGGTGTCGAGACGGCGTCCGCCTCGACGCCTGGCGCAACACCCTCGCCATAGAGACTATTCAACAACGCTTCGAATTCGTCGTCGTTAATGTGCCCTTCGGACGTGCTCGCCGCGGCAGGTTGACGTTCGCGTATCTCGTCCAGCATGACCTCGAAGGCCTGCTCGACAGCATCGGCATTCGTGCTATTCATCACGACTTTGGTGGTGGCCGTTTCCGGCTTGGCCGCGGCGGGCCGCAAACGATCCAGTAGCGACGACGGCGGCGCTGTCAGCGGCGTCGCGGCGATCAGCGCGTCCATCATGCCGTTGAGCAGGTCCAATGCCTCAAGCAGCGCGTCCATCTGCGCCGGACCGAGTACCAACGTGGCGTTGCGCGCCTCGTTGAGCAGTTCTTCCGCGCAATGGCACAGTTGCACCATCGGCTCGATGGCCAGAAACCCTGCGCCGCCCTTGACCGTGTGGAAAACGCGGAACACCCCGTTCAACAACTCACGATCCAGCGGCGAAGTTTCCAACTGGATCAGCTGCTCGCCCAGCCGCAATATCAATTCACCGGCCTCAACCAGAAAATCGTCGCGCAGTTCACTATCGAGCGTGGGATCCATCAGCCGGTGTCCGTCAGAATCCGAACTCGCTGAGCAGGCGATCGGCGTCGTCCTGGCTCGACACTTTGGCCGCCGTCACCGGTTTGTCGCCACTGGCAAGGGAACCTGTCAGGCGCACCAGTTCGAGCAGCGAGGTTTCGACCGACTCGATGAAACCGACCACTTTCTTGATGCGCTGGCCGGACAGGTCCTGCCAGGACTGCGCCATCACCATGTCATCCAGCCCTTCGCTGCATTTCTCGGCAAAGGCCAGAGCCTGGTGCGCCAGTATCGCTGCCGGATCGGTCTTGCTGTTGGTGAAGTCGAGCACTTCGGCTGCATTGAGAGACAATGCGGCGGCTTCCGGCCGCATGCGGTCGGCGAAGTCGAGACTGCGGTGCGCAGCCTTCGCGCTCATGTCGAGCACCTCCACGAGATGTTTGCGCGCGTCGGCCATGCTGTCGGGCACGCCTTCGAAGGTAAGCTCGCCACCGAGACGCCGCATGGCGCCGTGAAGGTCACGAGCGAGCAGGCCCAGCGCACGAAACAAATGCTGTTCGCGCTGACGCACCATGCTGTCCAGCGCCTGCTCAAAAGCCGCGCCGTCTTCGCTGTTGAGCAATGCGATGACTTCGGCCGGCAGGTTTTCGGTCACATCAGGCAGGGTCGCACTCATGCGGATGCTCCACTGGCGGCCAGCCGCTCGAAGATCTTTTCCAGTTTTTCCCGCAAAGTGATCGCCGTGAAAGGTTTGACGATGTAGCCGTTCACGCCAGCCTGAGCGGCGGCGATGATCTGCTCGCGATTGTTTTCCGCCGTCACCATAAGCACCGGAAGTCCTTTCCATTTAGGTTCTGCGCGGATCGCGCGCAGCAGCTCGATGCCGGTCATATTGGGCATGTTCCAGTCGGTGACGACCATGTCGAACGCACTCGCCCGCAGAAGGGCCAGAGCATTGTCACCATCGTCGGCCTCCTGGATCAGCGGATTGCTGAAACCCAGTTCCACAAGGAGGTTGCGAACGATCCTGCGCATGGTGGAGAAATCATCGACCACCAGGATTTTCATATTCTTGTCCAAACATTTTTCTCCGCTAGTTCTGCCCTGGACGATTGAGGCAGCACATGAAATCAAAAGCGCGCCGCCGAGCATCAGCGTCGATGGATGTCATCGCCAACCCGGCAGCTACATAGGTCCCGGCATGCAATGACGTGTACCCGTTCCGCATGTCATCTGTAACTGTTCCTTCCTGCCTGCTTCGCGCTTGCCTGCACGGGCATTCGGCTTGCAGCGCTTCATGAGTCCTCGTCGTCACACCATGCGCTCATCCGCGAACGCAGCCTGATCAACGCCTGTCCGTGGATCTGACACACGCGCGATTCGGTCACGCCCAGTACCAATCCGATTTCCTTCAAGTTCAACTCTTGTTCGTAGTACAACGACATCACCAACTGTTCGCGGTCGGGCAAGGTGGTGATCGCCTTGGCCAACGCAGTACGCATACCGCTGCGCTCGATCCGCTCCTGCGGACTCAAGCCGGTATGGTCGACGACGTCCATCGCTCCGGTACCTTCGCCACCGTCGCCATCGTCGGGCGCCGTGAGGCTCAGCAATCGAGCGCCGGCTGCATCGGCTAGCACCTGGTGATACTCCTCGGCATCCATGCCCATTCGCCGCATCACTTCGGCGCTCTCGGCATCCGCGCCCGTCTCGTTCTCGATCTTGCGCACGACTTCGGCAACTTCACGGGCCTTGCGATGCACAGATCGCGGAGTCCAGTCGGTGCGCCTCAATTCGTCGAGCATCGCGCCACGAATTCGTATACCCGCATAGGTCTCGAAACTCGCGGAGCGATCAGTGGCGAAATTGCGCGCGGCCTCCAGCAAACCGATCATCCCGGCCTGTATTAGATCGCCCACATCCACACTCGGCGGCAACCGTCCCATCAAGTGATAGGCAATGCGGCGCACGAGTGGCGCATGCTGCCTTACCAGTTGATCGGCCTCTGCGCGTTGTAGCTGTAGGTATTCCGAAGCAACGCTCATTCTCACCACCCCGTAGCCGGCACACTTTGACCGCTGAAAAACGCGATCCGACCAAGATCCGGATACATGGGCTCTTCCCATGTATCGACAGCACATGCCAATTGCTTGAATCCCATCGCCGAGCGACTGGATGGCCACAGATCGACCACCGCGCCTTGGCGCTTGATGGCCTGTCGCAGCCGCTCGTCGTGCGGCACCATGCCCATGAAGCTGAGCGCAACATCGAGGAAGCGCTCGCTGACGCGCGCCAGCTTCTCGTAAAGATTTCGCGCCTCACCAGCGTGACGGACCATGTTGGCGACGACGTGGAATCGCCGTACCCCGAAGTCTCGACTGAGCAACTTGATCAATGCGTAGGCATCGGTAATCGATGCCGGCTCGTCACAGACCACGACGACGACATCGTCAGCGGCAGCGGCGAACATCATCACGTCGTCCGATACGCCGGCCGCGGTATCCACTACCAGATACTCCGGCGGAAGAATCAAATCATCGAAAGCGCGAATGACCGCCGCATGTTCGCCATTGCACATCTGCGCCAGCCGGCGCGCACCGGAGCCGCCGGGGATCACCTTCAGCCCATGCGGACCGGGGATGATCAGATCCTGCAGGGTGCAGTTGCCTTCGAGCATGTGCCCGACGTGCCGCAGCGGCGTCAGGCCCAGTTGAACATCGACGTTGGCGACGCTCATGTCGGCATCGAGCAGCATGACGTCACGCCCGGCTATCGACATCGCCATGGCCAGGTTGACGGCCACTGTCGTCTTGCCCACACCACCCTTGCCCGCCGCGACGGTCAACGTGCGCGTCGGGCGTCGTGGCGGCGTCATGGCGCGGAGGCTGGATGCCTGATGCACCGCTTCGTCATCGCGCTGACGCGCTGGTGACGGCATCGCAAACAGATTTTGCAAACCCCAAGCTTGATCCACCGGAATGGCCCCATTCATAGACTTGCCACCGCCAGACCGAATCGCTCGGCCATCTCTACATCATCGGTTGCGCTCGTCAGCCGCCGTTGTACCTGTGCGGCACGGCACACCAGCACGCGTGCGTCGGCGGTGCTGATGTCCTCCGGCACGCGCTGGCCGTCGGTGATGCAGTCCAGCGCCAGCCGGTGCCGGATCAACACCGACAGCACGCCACCCAGGCTCGGTGCTTCGTCCAGCTTGGTCACAATGCAAGCTTCCGGCTGCAGCGGTAGGTAGGCACGCACCGATTCGTCCAGCGACGAGGCCTGTGCGTTGGCCGCCAGCACCAGGCAGGCGCGCAACGGTCGGCTGCCGTGCTGGCCGGCTTCGCGCAGCACTTCCATCTCATGCGCCAGCCTTGGATCGCTGCCGGCCACGCCGGCGGTGTCGATCAGTACGGTGTGGTGATCCTTCAGCGTGTCCAGCGCCTGGCCCAAGCTGGCCGCGTCGTGCGCCGAATACACGCGCACACCGAGCAGCCGGCCGTAATGTTCCAGTTGCGCCGCGGCGCCGATGCGATAGTGGTCGGTGCTGATCAGCGCGACCTTGTCCGGGCCATGGCGCAGCACTGCGCGCGCCGCCAGCTTGGCGATGGTGGTGGTCTTGCCGACACCGGTCGGGCCGACCAGCGCGGTGACGCCGCCGGTCTCGGCCAAGTCGCGACCACTGACTTTCAAGTTGCGGCTGAGCAGACCCAGCGGCAGGTAGCGCGCCTGATCGACACTGAGTTGTTCGGGGAGTTCCTCGATCAGCTGGCGCGCGACATCGGTGTCGATGCCCAGCCGGGTCATATCGCGCAGCACTCGTGCGCGCATCGGCCGGCGCCGCTCCATGTCGTTCCAGGCCAGGCTCGACAGCTGTTGTTCCAGTAATTCGCGCAGACTGCCCAACTCGACCCGCATGCGCGCCGATTCCAACACGGTCTGTTCGACGATCGGCTGCAGCGTGGCCAGCTCACTCGGTGGCAGCGGCATCGGCGGCGGCGTCATCAGCGCGGAGGCCGTAGCAGCAGCGCGACGTTCGGCAGCCGCCTGGGCGCGCACCGCGGCGTGATTGGTGACCACCGCATTAGGATCGACCACCGCCGGTTCGGGCATCGGCGCGCCATGGCGCGCCGCTTCACGCACCAGGCTTTCGTCGTAGTCGACCGCGGCGATGATCTCAATGCCATCGTCCATCCGGCGAGTGGACAGAATCACCGCATCGGCGCCCTGCTCTGCGCGCACTTCGCGCATTGCCTGGCGCATATCCGCAGCGACGAATCGCTTGATCTTCATGCGTGGCTCCGGCCGCTCACGTGAGACGGCGCGCGGCCGCCGGACAAGGCCGTGACAAGCTGCTTCATCATGATCGTTTTTTCAGACTTCATCCCGCGCTCCGTCAGCCGTGCCACCGCCACATCATTCATCGACCCAGTGCCTGTACCAGCCGCACTCGGCGGTTGTCCGGCACCTCGTTGTAAGCAAGCACATGCAGGTTCTGCGCCACATGTCGGGTGAACCGTGCCAACCATGGCCGCAACTGCGGCTGGACCAGCAAAACCGCGGGTTCACCGCTGACTTCCTGTTTCTGCGCCGCCTCGGCGACGCTCTGCTGCAGGCGGTCGGCGAGACCGGGTTCCACCGCGGCACCGGCGGCGCCGCTGCTCGAAAGAGAGTTGAGCAAAATCTGTTCCAACTCGGGCGCCAGCGTCAGTACCGGGATTTCGGTGCCCAGACCGGCGATTTCCTGCACGATCTGGCGGCCTAGCGCCACCCGTACCGAAGCCGTCAATGTGCCGGGATCCTGACTCTGCCCGGCGTGTTCCGCCAAAGACTCGACGATGCTGCGGATGTTACGAATCGGAACCCGCTCAGCCAGCAGGTTCTGCAACACCTTGACCACCACACCCAGCGCCAGGCGCTTGGGCACGAGGTCTTCCACCAGCTTCGGCGCGCTTGTAGCCAGGCGGTCCAGCAGTTGCTGAACATCCTGGTGGCTGAGCAATTCGTGCGCATGGTTCTGCAACAGATGCGACAAATGGGTAGCGATCACCGTCGCTGGGTCGACCACGGTGTAGCCCAGGCTCTGCGCGTGGTCGCGCTGGTTGTTCTCGATCCACACCGCTTCCAGGCCGAAGGCCGGATCGCGCGTGGTCACGCCCTGCAGGGTGCCATGCACGCGGCCCGGATTGATCGCCATGTAGCGCTCGGTATAGACCTCGGCCTCGCCCATCGGCACGCCCATCAAAGTGATGCGGTAGGTGTTGGGACCGAGGTCCAGGTTGTCGCGGATATGCACCGCCGAGACCAGGAAGCCCAGCTCTTGTGACAGCTTGCGGCGGACCGACTTGATCCGTCCCATCAGCTCGCCGCCCTGGTTCTTGTCGACCAGCGCGATCAGCCGATAGCCCACTTCCAGCCCGACTGGATCGACACTGGTGACGTCTTCCCAGCCTAGCTCTAGCCGTTCGGGCGCGGCCAGCGCCGGCACCGCTTCGGTCGCAGCCTTGGCAATGCGTTCCTTAGCCTCGCGCTCGCGCTTCAGCATCATGTATGCGGCGCCGCCACAGGCGGCAGCCAGCAACAGGAAGGCGATATTCGGCATGCCCGGGATCACGCCCATCACCAGCAGCACCACGCCGGCCACGGCCAGCGCGCGCGGTTGCGCGAACACCTGCCCGATCACCTGCTTGCCCATGTCCTGCGATTTCGACACGCGGGTGACGATCACCGCAGTGGCCACGGACAGCATCAGCGACGGCACCTGCGCCACCAGACCGTCACCGATGGTCAGCAAGGTGTAGGTACGTGCCGCTTCGCCGGCGGACAGGCCGTGCTGCATGATGCCGACGAAGAAGCCGCCGACGATGTTGATCACCAGAATCAAGATGCCGGCGGTCGCGTCGCCGCGGACGAACTTGGACGCGCCGTCCATCGAACCGTAGAAGTCCGCTTCCTCGCGCACTTCCTGGCGCCGTTCACGCGCCTGGTCCTGGGTCAGCAGGCCGGCATTGAGATCGGCATCGATCGCCATTTGTTTGCCGGGCATCGAATCCAGCGTGAAGCGCGCCGTCACCTCCGACACGCGAGTGGCGCCCTTGGTGATCACCACGAAGTTGATGATGGTGAGGATCGCGAATACCACCAGGCCGACCGCGAAGTTGCCGCCGATGACGAATTCGCCGAATGCCTCGATCACCTTGCCCGCCGCGCCCGGACCATCGTGACCGTGCAGCAGCACCACGCGGGTGGAGGCGATATTGAGCGCCAGGCGCAGCAACGTCGCCATCAGCACCACGGTGGGAAACGCGGCGAATTCCAGTGGCCGCATCACGTAGACCACCGCCAGCAGGATCACCAGCGACAACGCGATGTTGAAGCTGAAAAGCATGTCCAGGATGAACGGTGGCAGCGGCAGCATCAGCATCGCCAGCATCGCCAGCATCACTACCGGCGCGCCGATGCCGCGGCGGCTGACCTGCTTGAAGGTTTCGAATGCCGAGAGTGCGGCCATGCCTTACGCCTTGATGTTCATCATGTTGGTTCGCGGTAGCGGCCCTGCAGATCCGGATCGATCTCTTGCACGGGCAGCACGGGTGCATCGACGCCTTGTTCGGTCGACTGCTTCAACTGGTAGACATAGGCCAGGATCTGCGCCACCGCTACGTACAGCGCGGCGGGGATTTCCTGGCCCAGCTGGGTGGTTGCATACAAGGCGCGTGCCAACGGCGGCGCCTCGACCAGCGGAATGCGATGGGCCGATGCCACCAGTCGGATCTGCTGCGCCAGTACGTCGACGCCGCGAGCGATCACACGCGGTGCGCGCATCTTGTCTTCGTCGTATTTCAGCGCCACCGCGAAGTGGCTCGGGTTGACTACCACCACGTCGGCCTTGGGCAGCTCCTGCATCATCCGTTGCCGCGACAGCTGCTGCGCGACCTGACGGATGCGACTTTTCATCTGCGGATTGCCGTCGGTATCCTTGTGCTCATCGCGCTGTTCCTGCTTGGTCATGCGATGGCTGCGGTTGTAGTCGAACACCTGCCAGGTCGCGTCGATGCCGCCGATCATCCCCAGCACCACTGCGAACAGCAGGCCGGCATGGCCGACCAGGCTCAGCATCTCGACGATGCCTGCGCTGACCGAACCGTTACCGCTGGCGATCACCGCGGTTTCCGACTGGCGCAGCACGATCAACAGCGCGCCACCGATCAACAGCAGTTTCAGCAACGACTTGACCAGCTCCACCAAACCCGTTATCGCAAACAACTTCGCAAATCCGGCGATTGGATCGAGTCGACCGAAGTTCGGCACCAGCGCTTCGGAGCTGAAGTTGAGTCCACCGAGCAGGAATGGTGCGGCCAGCGTGGCCAGCAGGGTCGCGCCGAACGTCGGCAATATCAGCGCGATGGCTTCGCGAGCGGCCAGCGAGATTGCATGCAACGGCAGACGATCGCTGAACAGGTCGGTGCGCGTATAGCTCAGACCGAGGCCGTAGATGCGCTGCGCATGTGCATACAACGCGGTACTGCCGGACAGCAGCGCGCTGACCCCGGCCAGCACCACCAGCGCGCCGGATAGATCGCGCGAGCGCGGGACTTCGCCCTTTTCGCGCGCGTCCTGCAGGCGTTTTTCGGTCGCTGTTTCGGTGCGATCCTCTTTTTCATTGTCGCCGTCGGCCATGGTGCTGCCTCAGCTCCCGACCAGGTATTTCATCAGCGTCCAGCCCTGCGCCTGCAGCGCGTTGTAAGCGCTGCCGAGACCGCGTAGCGCCAGCCACAATGCGATGAAGCCCATGCAGATGCTGATCGGAAAACCGACCGAGAACAGATTCATCGACGGCGACGCGCGACTGGTGGCAGCGAAGCCGATGTTGACCAGCAACAAAGCGGTCATCGCCGGCAACGCCACGCGCAGCGCGCCACTAAACAGTTCGGCACCGCCGGCCACCACCGCGAAAAGGGTCTTGCCGTTGACGCCACTGGTACCGGGTGGCAGCGTGCGGAAGCTGTCGGCCAGCAGTGAAATCACCTGCAGATGGCCGTTCATGGCGAGGAACAGCAATGTCACCACTACTAGATAGAACTGGCCCAGCACCGGCACTTGGGTGCCGCTGGTCGGGTTGACCATTTCGGCAAAGCCCAGCCCCATGCTCTGGCCGATCAGGTTGCCGCCATACGAGACCGCCTGGAACACAAGCTGCAGCACGAAGCCGACGCTGGCGCCGATCACCACCTGCAGCACCATGGTGGCGACGCCGGCGGCGCTATAGAGATCGATCGTGGTCGGCGCAAGCGGTGCCAGCACGAAGCCGAGCAGCACGAAGATCGCCACGCGCAGGCGCATCGGGATCACCGTGGCACTGAACACGGGCGCGATCATGCAGAAACCGCCAACCCGGCCCAGCGCCCACAGGATATTGCCGAGCGTGCCCATCAACGCGGTGATCTGCGCGGCGGTCATTTGATCGCGCCAGGCAGCCCGACAATGATGTCGTGGGTGAACTGCACCAGCGTACGCAGCATCCATGGGCCGACGATCAGGCCCACCACCGCCATCGCCAGCAACTTCGGGATGAAGCTCAGCGTCATCTCGTGGATCTGCGTCGCGGCCTGGATGATGCCGACCAGCAGACCCACGGCTAGCGCGGTCACCAGCAACGGCGCCGACACGATCATGGCCACATACAGCGCGTGCTGGCCGAAATGGATCACCCACTCCGGCGTCATGTATAGAAGCTCCCGGCCAGCGTGCCGATCAGCAGCGACCAGCCATCGACCAGCACGAACAACATGATCTTGAATGGCAGCGAGATCAGTGCCGGCGACACCATCGCCATGCCCATCGACATCAGCACGCTGGCGACCACCAAGTCGATGATCAAAAATGGGATGAACAGCAGGAAGCCCATCTGGAACGCGGTCTTCAATTCGCTGGTCATGAACGCCGGCATCGCCACGCGAAACGGCACCGCCTCTTTATTGGCGTATGGCTGTTCCTTGGCCAGGTGGGTGAACAACTGCAGGTCGGCGTCGCGCGTCTGGTCGAGCATGAAATGCTTGAACGGCGCAGCCGCGGCCGGCACTGCGTCCTCCGCACTCAGCTGATGATCCATGTATGGCTTCACGCCGGCCTCATAGGCGTGATTGAACACAGGCGTCATTACGAACATTGTTAGGAACAACGCCAGTCCTAGCAGTACTTGGTTAGGTGGCGTGGACTGCGTTGCCAGCGCCTGGCGCAGGAAACTCAGCACAATGATGATACGCGTGAACGAGGTCATCATCAGCAGCACTGCCGGCAGCAGCGTCAGCACCGTCATCAGCGCCAGCGTCTGCAGCGACAGGCTCCAGTTCTGCGTGCTGCCACCGTTCTGCACGTTGAGAATCGGGATGCCGGCCGGTGCTTGCGTACTTGCCGTAGTCGAGCCGATTGGGGCGATCGGACTGACGGCAGGCGCGGTAGCGGCGAGCACGCCGAAGGACGTCATCATCAACAGGAACAACATCAGGTAACGCAGGCTGCCGCGGATCATCGACGAAGCCTCCATTTGCCCAACAATTCGCTGAAATTCGGCGCCGCGACCGGTTCGGCCACCGTCACCGGTGCCTCGCCGTCATAGACGTGCAAGGTACGCACGCCGCCGGCGCCAACACCGATCAGCAGCCGCTTGCCATCGGCATCGAGTAGCAGCACGCGATCACGCGCGCCGACCGACATCGACTCGAGACAGCGCAGCCGGCGGCCGCCGATCATCTGACGGCCCTGCAGTTTGCGCGTCATCCAGCCGGCGGCGACGATCAACACCACGATCGCCACCAGACTCAAAACCACGCGCAGGAGCTCGCTGGCGACGTTGTCGTCCGGCACCACCGGCGTGGCAATCTGCGCCAGCGCGGCACTGCTGGCCGAGATGAAAGCTACCGCGCTCATCGCAGCTTGCGGACGCGTTCGGACGGGCTGAGCACGTCGGTCAGCCGGATGCCGAACTTCTCGTTGATCACCACCACTTCGCCGTGCGCCACGAGGGTACCGTTGACGAATACGTCCAGCGGCTCGCCGGCGGCTCGATCAAGCTCCACCACCGAGCCCTGGTTGAGCTGCAGCAGGTTGCGGATGCTGATCTTGGTGCGACCCACTTCCATCGCCAGCGTCACCGGCACGTCGAGGATCATGTCTAGGCTGACGTCGGCGCCCTCGCCTGGCGCGGCGGCCAGGGTGTCGAACTCCAGCTTGTCGTCGCTGCTGGGGGGAGCGCTGCCGCTGAGTAGCGCGCTGTCGGTGCTCTGGCTCATGGGGTTTTCTCTTGGGAAAAATCAAGGAAGGGGCTTGGCTCGCGGCGGCGTGCCTGGGTTTTGAAACGCACCGCATAGCGGCCGTTGGACTGGCCGTAGTGGCCGCGAAATACCGGCACGTCTTCGGCGAACACGGTGGCCAGTTCCGGTAGCGACAGCGGGATCACGTCACCGACGCGCAACCACAGGAACTCGCCGATGCTCATGCGCGTTTCCAGCAAGGTGGTGCTCAGCTCGACTTCGGCATCGAGCACTTCTTCGTGCAAGCTATTGATCCAGCGATCGTCGCGCTCGACCCGATCGCTCTGCACACCGGCGTCAAGGACGGTGCGGATCGGCTCGACCATCGAATACGGCAGGGTCAGGTGGACTTCGCCGCCGCCGCCATCAAGTTCGATGTGAAAGCGCGACACCACCACCGTTTCGGTCGGGCTGACGATGTTGGCGAACTGCGGGTTGATCTCGGAATTGAGGAACTCGAACTGGATCGGCATGACCGGCGCCCACGCCTCAACCATCGAGGAGAACAGCTCGGCCAGCAGGATCTGGATCACGCGGTTTTCGGTCGGCGTGAAATCGCGACCCTCGATGCGCGCGTGATAGCGGCCGTCGCCGCCGAAGAAATTGTCGATCACGGTGAACACCAGCCGCGGCTCCATCACCGCCAGTGCCGTACCACGCAGCGGCTTCACCTTGATCAAGTTGAGATTGCTTGGCACCGCCAGGCCTTGTACGTACTCGTTGAACTTGAGCATGCGCACGCCTAGCACCGACACCTCGCAGGTCTTGCGCAGCACGCCGAACAAGGCGGTGCGGAAGAATCGCGCGAAACGATCGTTGATCATTTCCAGCGTCGGCAACCGGCCGCGTACGATGCGGTCCTGCTGGGTGAAATCGTATTCGACGATCGTGCCCGGTTCGGGCGGGATGTCGCTTTCGGTCTCCACCTGGCCTTCGTCGACGCCGTTGAGTAGCGCGTCGATTTCTTCCTGCGAAAGTAGGTCGCTCATGTGCGTCGGTTCTCTTACTGCATCACGAAGCTGGTGAAGTACAGCGCGGTCACACTGCCCTTGGCGGTCTTGTCGGCGACGATCTTGCGTACGGCAGTGAGCGCCTCGGCCTGTAGTTTCTGTTTGCCGGCGGTGCTGCTGAGGGCTTCGAAGGTCTGGCTACTGAACAGCATCACTAGCGCATTGCGGATCACCGGATCGTTGTCTTTGATCGACTGGATGGTGGCCGGATCGTGCGACATCACCGTCACCCCGACCTGCAGGTAACGGGTAGCGTCGTCGTCCTGAAAATTCACCACAAAGGCCGGGTCGAGCGGCAGGTAGACCTCCACCGGCTTGACCTCGACCGCTGGCACCTTGGCCTGCGCCGCGTGCATACGCATGAACATGAAGCCGCCGGCCGCCAGCGCGATGAGTGTCACTGCCCCCACGATCAGCATCAGCTTGCTGCCCTTCTTCTTGTTGGCGACCACGATCGGCGGCGATTCGACTTCGATTGTTTCGGCGTTAGCCATGAACAGCTCTTCCTCGTGCGTGAATGATTCGACGCGGCGTGCACCGGCGAACGGCGCGCTGCTGCGCGCTTCCCATGAGGCTATTTAGCAAACGCCATGCCAGCGACACCGATGGCGTTTTGAAGCGATTTGCGGGCGTGCCACGTGCAGGTCACAACGGTTTCTTGACGCGCGACGGTGAGCAGACGCGACAAGCGCGTGGCGATTACGTCAAGGGATGCGGAAGCGGCGGCTGGCCGGCTGCGGGACACTTCGATGGATGATTTGCCGGCGTGGTCCGGCGCAACGCAGTCGATCAAACGCGCACGAAAAAGCGGCCACGCGGGCCACCGGATCGACCTGTGCGGGTTTGACTAAAGCGAGCTCAGGCGAACGCGTCGACCAGGCCAAGCGCAAGCGGCCGCGTGGTAGTAGTCACGGCTGTGCCGGACGCATCGTCATCGGACGGATTCGAGCCATTGCCCGACACCTGCTCGGCCGTGGACTGCCCGGCCGAACCACCGGACGGCTGCTGCCCATGCTGGCCGACCGTGGCCTGGCCCAGCGTCAGACCTTGCCCGTCGAGCATGTGATGGAGCTGGCCGAGACTCTGCTGCACCGCCATCACCGCGGCAGGATGTTGTGCCATGAAGGCCACGTCGACCCGGCCGTGCTCGACGCTGACTTTCACATCGACCTGGCCGAGCTGCTGCGGATTCAAGCGGATCTGCGCTTGCTTGATCTCCTGCCCTCCCAGCCACGCGACATGCTGGCCCAGCTCGTGCGCGAAGCCCGGCGACGTCACCGGCACGGCGACTGTCAAATTATGCGCAGGCGTACTACCGCTCGCCGGAACGTTGAAAGTGGCGGTGCCGGCACTGCTGTTGACCGTGGCGGCATCGCTGCCGGCGGTGGTCTGGGCCGCGCTGGTCGTGCTGGCCGCCGCGTGGAGCAGTCCGGCAAATGCGCCAACCGTCGAGGCGGCGCCAGCATCGGCCGGCTGGCCGGGCGCGGTGTTGGCGCTGTTGGCGATGGCGGCAGGATCGATGCCCGCGGTCGATGCATCATCGGCATCGTCGGCATCACTGGATGTGCTGGCCGCTATCCCGGCCGCCGCGGCCGTGGCCACGGCGATGCCCGGCAAGACCGCGTTGGCGGGTGTTGCTGCGGCGGTGGTCGCTGTCGACAGCGTCGATGCTGTCGCAACAGTCGCGGTATTTGCTGCCGCGACCACCGGTGCCATGGGTACAGTCGACGGCGATGCGGACGCTAACGCCGCGGCGGCCGTGCCATTGCCGCCCTGCCCGCGTGTCTTGTCGTTGCCGGCCTTTGCCGGCGGCGCGGCGGTTGCGGCGTTGGCATCATCGGACGATTGATCGATCAAACCGAGCACACTGGCCGCCAGCGAGGTGGTGCTGTCGTCCGTGGTCGTGGTCGTAGTCGCAGCCTCGGCGGCGGCGCTGTCGTCGTTGACGGTCGCTGCCGCCACGCCCGCACTAGCGCCCGAGTTATTAGCGGCCGTCGACGCGGCGGCGGTATCGGTCGCGTTGGCGGCAGCGGATTCGGCCGTGTCAGCGTCATCCATGTGAGCGGCGCGGTAAGTCGCTGGCGCGGTGCTAAGCGCCGGCGCAGTGGTGGCCTTGGCGGTGTTATCGGTGCGTGTGGTTTTCGCGCCACCCTTGCCGCCGCCGTGGCAGCCATGTGCGGTCTTCGCCGCGGCGTCAGCGGCTTGCGCCTGCTGGCGCTGCGCCTCCTGCAGATGGGTGTTGAACGCATCCTGTGCACGATCGCTGGTGGCATCGCTGGCCGACGCCGTGGCAGCCGTGCTGGCGGTGCGGCTGGGGAGACTGGGCACGGTAACGGAATGGACGCTCATGCTATGGCTCTCGTGCAAACGATGGATGGACGCAGCCGCGCATCAGGCCGACCCCGCCGGGCGACGGCGGTATTGCATGCGTTCGTCGACCTCGGCCTGTTCCTGGCGCGTCTTGCTCTGCTCCTCGACCGTGCGATAGCGGGCCACCACGCTGTCCAGCGCTTTTTCGCGCGCATGCGCCTGCAACCATTGCAGACGCGCCGCTTCGGTGACACGGCGCTGCCGTTCCACTTCCTGGATCTGCTGCACGATCGCCTTGTCGATGCGGTCGACGAATTGTTGGCGGTTGAGCAACGCAGTCACGGTCAGCCCGCCCGTACTCAAGGTGTAATCGCGGCGATAACGTTCGAGCTGTTCGAGCTGCTGCTGCACGAACACCGAGCGGCGCTGCTGCTCGGCCAGCCGCTGCAGCGCGTCCTGCTCGCGGCGCTGCGCCTGCTCCACTGCCGGCAACAGCCGGGCCGAGCGCGCGGTCACGCGATCACCTCGGCGACCAGTGCGGTCAGCCACTCCTGCGCGGCGGCCAGGGTCACCGGTTCGTCTACTTCTTGCTGCAGGAATTTGAGAATGCGCGGCCACATCACGATGGCCTGGTCGACCTGCGCGTCGGCGCCTTTTTGATACGCGCCCACGGCGATCAGGTCGCGCTGTTGCCGGTAGGCCGAATAGACCTGACGGAAGCGTTGCGCGGCACGCATCTGGTCCTTGCTCACCACCGCCGGCATTACGCGGCTGATCGATGCTTCGATATCGATCGAAGGATAATGCCCAGCTTCGGCAAGATCGCGCGACAGCACAATATGGCCGTCCAAAATCGCGCGAGCAGCATCAGCGATCGGATCGTGGCGATGGTCGTCGCCTTCGGTCAGCACGGTATAGAAAGCGGTGATCGAACCACGGCCCTCGGCATCGTTGCCGGCGCGTTCGACCAGTGCCGGCATCAGCGCGAACACCGATGGCGGATAACCCTTGGTGGCCGGCGGCTCGCCGATCGCCAAGGCGATTTCGCGCTGCGCCTGAGCGTAGCGGGTGAGCGAATCCATCAACAACAGCACGCGCTGGCCGCGATCGCGGAACCACTCGGCAATCGCGGTGGCGTACTGCGCACCACGCAGTCGTTTCAGTGGCGGTGCGTCGGCCGGCGCGGCGACGATCACCGAACGCGCGCGGCCTTCGTGACCCAACGTCTGCTCGACGAATTCCTTCACTTCGCGGCCGCGTTCGCCGATCAGCCCGACCACCACGATATCGGCATCGGTGTAACGCGTCATCATGCCTAGCAAGGTGGACTTGCCTACGCCGGAACCGGCGAACAGGCCCAGGCGCTGGCCTCGGCCGACGGTGAGCAAGGCATTGATCGCGCGCACGCCGGTATCCAGCGGCGTATCGATCGGCTTGCGCGACATCGGATTGATCGGATCGCGCTTGAGCGCAGCTTGTTCGTCGAACTGCAGCGGCCCGAGGCCGTCCAGCGGCACGCCATCGGCACCGATCACGCGGCCGAGCAACGCCTCGCCGACCGGGAGGCCGCCCAGCCGTGCGCATGGGCGTACCCGCGCATTCGGCATCACGCCATGCATTTCGGACACCGGCATCAGCAGCAGCCGATCATCGGCAAAGCCCACCACTTCGGTTTCCAACACGACGCCGTCGGCTGTGTCGACCAGACAGCGCGAACCGAGCGCCGCTTCGCAGCCTTCGGCTTCGAGCGTCAACCCGACCACGCGTCGCAGGCGGCCCTCGACCGTATGCATTGGCACCGCGTTTGCGCGCTTGGCACGTTTTGCCAACTGCTGCTGCCAGCGTAACTGGCGGGCTTCCGACGAGGGTTCGGGTAGGGCTTCGGCGGTCACACCACCACCTCATCGACGCCATCGTCAACATCAGTGCCAAGCACGGCATCGATCACCGCGGCCAGGCGCGTGTCGACGCGGGCATCGAGGCGCGAGCGCTCGCTTTCCAGCACGCAATCACCACGGCTCAGCGATGGATTGCCACCGAGGCGCCATAGCGGTTCGCTGGCGCCGAGCTCGCGCAGTAGCTCCAGGTCATCCGGGTGCACCCACACGCGCAGCTCGCGGGTAGCCGACGGCAGGACCGCAGCGGCGGTGCGCACAGCTAGTTCAATCAAAGAGGGATCGAGTTGCAATTCGCGCGCGACGACACGACGCGCCATCACGCTGGCCAGCCGCGCCAGTTCCTGTTCGGTAACGTCGTCGAACGCGTCCAGCGGACGCGCGGCGGCACTGCACAGGCTTTCAAAGCGGACCAGCTGTTGCTCGAGTTGATGCTGCGCGACGGCGCGGCCTTCGGCCAGGCCGGCGGCGAAGCCTTCGTCATGCGCCTGCCGCGCGATGTCCTCAAGCTCGGCGACAGTCGGCCCCGGCGGCGGCGCTTCGACCACCACCACCGGCAGCACGTTGCCGATCTGCGGCAGTTCCCAGCGCTCGAACAAGGGCACCTTGTCGCGACTGAGTACGCTGGCCATCAGACGAACTCATCGCCGTTGGCGGCCAGACTGATTTGTCCGGCATCGGCCAGCTTGCGTGCGATGGTGAGTACTTCCTTCTGCGCAGCGTCGACTTCGCTGAGCTTGACCGGTCCTTTCACTTCGAGGTCGTCGCGTAACATGTCGGCGGCGCGCTTGGACATATTGCCGAAGATCTTTTCGCGGATCGCCGGCTCCGCGCCCTTGAGCGCGGTGATCAGGCGCGCCGACGGCACTTCGCGCAACAGCGTCTGCATGCTGCGATCGTCCAGGTCGGCGAGGTCCTCGAACACGAACATCAATTCTTCGATGCGCCCGCCGAGGCCGGCATCATGGCCTCGGATGGCGGTCATCAGTTCTGCTTCGCGGCTGGTTTCCATCGCGTTGAGGATGTCGGCCGCGGCCTTGAGGCCGCCGACGCTGGCGGATTTTAGCTTGGTGGAAGTGCCGGAAAACTGGCGCTCCATGATTTCGTCCAGCTCGTTGAGCGCATGCGGCTGCACACCGTCGAGATTGGCGATGCGCATCACCGCGTCGCTGCGCACGCGCGCCGGCAGGTAGCCGATCACTTCGGCGGCCTGGTCCGGCTCCAGATGCGCCAGCACCAGCGCGATAATCTGTGGATGCTCCATGCCTACCATCTCGGCGATGGCACGGCTTTCCATCCACTTCAGCGATTCCAGACCCTTGGTGGAACGACCCAGCAGGATGCGGTCGATCAGGCCGCCGGCCTTGGTTTCGCCCAGCGCGCTGACCAGCATCTTGCGGATGTAGTCCTCGGTGCCAACGCCGAGCGAGGTCTGCTTGCCGATTTCGTCGTTGAGCCGCACCAATACGTGTTCGACCTGCTCGCGCGAAACATTAGTCAGCGTGGCCATGGCTGTGCCGACGGCCTGCACGTCCTTGGCGCTGAGGTGCTTGAGCACTTCGGCGGCGTCCTGCTCGCCCAAAGTCAGCAGCAGGATCGCGGCGCGCTGTGCGCCACCGAGACTGAGCATGTCAGCTGCCATCGTCGCCGACCCAGTTCATGACCACCTGTGCAACCTGCTTCGGGTTTTCCTGCACCAGCCGGCGCGCCTGGCCGATCTTCTGTTCGTACGCCATGGTCTGCTGCAATTGCGGCGACCCGCCCAGGCGCACCGGTTCGTGGCGTTCGTCCATGCGGTCGTCGTCGGCTATGCGGACCGACACCGTCGGGATCGGGCCGGCCAGTGCCGACATCGGCTCGGGCGCGCGCATCAGGCCCTTGAGCATCGGTCGCAGCAGGCCGAACGCGATGAACAGCGCAACCAGGATGCCGGCGCCCTGCTTGATCATGTCCATCATGCCGGGCCGTTCCCACAGCGGCTGCACGAACGGCGCCTGTTCCACCGGTGTATCGGTGAACGCCTGGTTGATCACGCTGACGCTGTCGCCGCGCTGGGCGTCGAAGCCAACCGCGTTCTTGGTCAGGTCGGTTAGGTGCTGCAGATCCTGCGGGCTGAACGGCACGCTCTTGCCCTTACCGTCGGTCGCCGCCTTGTTGTCGACCACGACGGCAACGGTGAGCCGCGTGAGCCGGCCGGCCGGATCGCTGACATGGCTGATGGTGCGGCCGAGCTCGTAATTGCGGGTAGAGCTGGAGGTCGTTTCAGTCGGTGTGCTGGCCTGTGCCGTGCTCGCACCCGGCTTCGTATTGATAGCGGCGACGCCCGGTTTGGCCGCAGTCGGCTGCGCCACGCTGTTCGGCGGCTGGTTGCTCAGCGCACCGGCGATCGCCGCACCGCCGGCATCATCGCGCTTCTGCTCGCTGCTGGTCTGCTCGCTGCGCACGGCCGGCTTGTCGTTGTCGTATGTCTCGGTGGCTTTTTCGGTCTGGCTGAAATCGAGATCGGCGTATACCTGTGCACGCACGCGACCCTGCCCGACCAGTGGCGTCAGCAATTCCTCGATGCGTGCGGCATAGGAGTTCTCCATCCGCGTGGCCAGCTTCAGACGCATGTCGCCGACCGCGCCAGGGCTGTCCGGATCGCTGACGGTGAGCAGGGTGCCCTGCTGGTCGACCACGGAGACCTGCGTCGGATCCAGGTCCGGCACGCTAGAGGACACCAGATGCACGATCGCACCGACCTGGCTGCTGTCGAGCTGGCGGCCGGGATACAGCGTCACCAGCACCGAGGCGCCGGCCGGATGGTTGTCGCGAATGAACGCCGAGGCTTTCGGCAATGCCAGATGCACGCGCGCGGCACGCACGAATTGCAGCCCGGCGATGGTGTTGCCCAGATCGGTTTCCAGCATCTGCTGGTAGCGTGTGCTTTCGGCCAGGTCGCTCATGCCGAACGGCGAGTCGCTCGCTGGCAGCGTGGCGCCAGCGGAACTGCCCTGCGGCAGGCCTTGCCCGGCCAGGCGTAAACGGGTATCGGCCAAGTCGGCAGCGGGCACTGAGATAGACGCGCCGTCGGCACCGAGCTTGTAAGGCGTATTGGTCGACTGCAACGCCTGGGTGATGCTCGCCGCGTCCTTGGGATCGAGGCCGGCGTAGAGTAGGCCGTAATTCGGACCGCGCGACCACAACACGATCCCCACGCCGAACGCTACCGCGGCAGCGACGCCGACCAGCAGCAGCAGCAGGCGAGTAGCCGGATTGCGCAGGAGGCCTTTCAGCGGATCCAGGCGCGAGCCGTTACCGGACGGTGTGATGGCGTTGTCGGCCATGAATACTGCTCAATCTTGAAAGAGTTGGTGGAACATCGACGACGAAGGCGTCGACAGGGATGGCAGCGATAGACGCACTGTCAGACCGGCATGTTCATGATGTTGGTATAGGCGTCGGTGAGCTTGTTGCGGACCTGCACCAGCGCGCGGAACGACAGATCCGCCTTCTGCCCGGCGATCGCGGTGGCGCCGATATCCGAACCGGCATCGCCGCGTTCGAACGCGTTGACCTGCGTTGCCGCGCTGTTCTGGGCACCGGCCACAGCGGAGATGCCCTGCGCGATCAGCGAACCGATGCCGCCGGTCGCTGTCGTCGTCGCGGCATCGGACACAGCCGACAGCGACTGCTTGAAGATGCTGCCGAAATCGTTGCCGGCGGCGGCGCCGACCGGACTGGATGCGGTGTCTGCCGCGGGCATCGACGCCTGCGCGCCGAGTTGCCGCATCTGCGAGAGAACGCTGTTGACGTCGATTGTGCTCATGACGGTTTTCCAACGCGGTGACGGTAATAAACAGAGTGTCGGAGGGGTTTATGCACAACGCGTGCCACAGCAACGGAGTGCCGTCAGTGCGCCGTCACGCCCGATTGAAGGCCGTACTTGCGCAGTTTTTCCACCAGCGTGGTGCGCTGCATGCGCAACAATTTGGCGGCATGCGCGACCACGCCATCGGTGATGTCGAGTGCTTGACGGATCAGCCCCACCTCGATGTCAGCCAGATGATCCTTCAGATCCACGCCGCCCTCGGGCAGCAGCATGTCGTTGTCGAGGCTGACGCCGGAGCTGGCCAGAGCCGGCTGAGTCTGGCCGTCCATCCAGGCTAACAGCACGCCGCCGCCCAGTTCGTCGGTAGCCTGCGCGCCGCGGTATTTTTCCGGCAGGTCGACGGCACGTACTTCGCTCTGCGGATACAGGATCGCCAGCCGCTCGACCAGGTTGGACAGTTCGCGCACGTTGCCGGCCCAGGGGTACTGGCGCAGCGCCTGCATCGCGCTGCTGCTGAAGCGCACGCCGCCGAGGCCGCGACGCACCAGGCGCTGGTTGAATTCGCCGATCAGCTCGCCAAGGTCTTCCAGGTGCTGACGCAGCGCCGGCATTTCCAGCGGGAACACGCTCAGCCGGTAATACAGGTCTTCGCGGAAGCGGCCTTCAGAGATGGCGCGCTCCAGGTTGCGATGGGTGGCGGCGATGATGCGCACGTTAGCGCGCAGCGTGCGGTTGCCGCCGACGCGCTCGTACATGCGCTCCTGCAGGACGCGCAGCAGCTTCACCTGCATGGGTAGGCTCATGTCGCCGATCTCGTCGAGGAATAGCGTGCCGCCCTCGGCCAGTTCGAAGCGGCCCTTGCGCGCGCTGATGGCGCCGGTGAAGGAGCCTTTCTCGTGACCGAACAGTTCGCTTTCCAGCAGCTCAGCAGGGATCGCGCCACAGTTGACGGCAATGAATGGTTTGTCGCGACGCGGTGAGCAGTCGTGGACGCTGCGCGCAACCATTTCCTTGCCGGTGCCAGATTCACCCAGAACCAGCACGTTCGAATCGAACGGCGCGACCTGACGGATCAGTGCATTGACCTTGCCCATCGCCACCGAATTGCCGACCAGCCGCTGATTGCCGGGAACGGCACCGAGCTGACGGGCATGCAGACCGCGCATGGCTTCGGCCAGGCGCTCGTAGCGCAGCGGAAACTCCAGCATCTCCATGTGCCCGGCGTGACCGGAGCTGGGACCGGCGAGCCAGGCGGCCTGCGGCGAGTCGTTGCTCACCAGCAACACCACCTGATCGTTTTGTTCCTGCACCGCCGCCAGCGCCGCACGGCAGTCGGCCTGATCGACCACCGTGCCGATGTAGACAGCGCGCCAGTCGTGCGCCACCGAATCGGCGACCAGCGAGGCATCCCAGCGATGCGGATGGTAGCCAAGGAATTGCAGCGCAGACACGATGCTGTCGGCGCGTGCGTCGTCGCGTTCCATCACAAGAAAGTTGCTCGTATGCATGTTGTTTCTGCCCAGCGTAGATACCTTCGAACGAACACGGAATGATCCCCAACCGTGTTGTCCCCCTGAAGCGTCAGCGATCCATCGCGACACATGGGAGGCGGGAGCAAGAAGGGCGCCAAAAAAATTGCACAGCGAAGCGTTAAGAAGGGTCAAAAGCAGACACGACAACAGCCCAGCAGGTGCGTCTGGCGTCGCAGGTTTGGCGGACAACTGGTTGATTTGGCTAGCAACATGCAAGGAGATGAAAGCGTTTACACAGCCCTTCAGTGTCACTTCATGAAAACAGTCGCGTTACAAAATACTCACAGCGATCACTCAAAAAGTGATGTCTATCACGCTTTCCTTTTCAACGGCCCGGCGACATCACGTCGAAGTCAGCCGTGCCTCTGCCACTTTTCGTCGATGGTGACGAAAAACGAACCTTTCCAACCCGTCTTCGACCATTTCACTCGATCTAAAAAACGCAATAAACTGCGATCCATCATCGAATCTGCGATCCGGCCGACCCGGCATCTCCAGAGGCAGGGCGCGGCAGGCGTCGAAGTGCAGCCGCACCAGAACCACGGCACCGGCGTTGGCCAAAACCGCCGGCACCACTAAGCCCAGCGCGTTAAAACGGATCACATGCTGCGTCGGCAACTGCGCGATCGGGATCAGCAGGCGGTTGACCACTTCCATCAGCACGTTGATCTTGCTGTCCATACGCAGCAGCTCCTGCATCACCGGGCTATCGTCCTCGGCGGTGTTTTCGGCGCGACGCTCATCCAGCGAGGCCAGCGCGCGCAACACGTGCAGGTTGCGTTCGTTGTAGCCCGCCATCTCGCCGCCGACCGGCAGCGCATCCACGACAATATGCAGCGAACCCTCGAAAGCCATCCGCTGCGAGAATTCCTCCCAGGTACCGACAGGCCTGCTGCCATCGAGCATGCCGCCTGCGGAAATGCTGTCGTCTTGCGCGCTGCCGTTTTGCATCTGCTACTCCTGCTGCAATCGATGGGCTAATCCTGTCGCTCGTTCGCCGGGTCGTTGTTGGTGAGGTCCGACCGGCCGATTCGCTGCTGCCCCCGCAGGGTCCACCGCAACGACGTCCGCGGCGGCGACCGTTGGGATGCCCTCAGCGCGACGAGGCGATGTAGGTGCTCAGGGCCCGCCGATTGTAGTTGTGTTGTCCCAGCTCGCGCTGCACCGTATCGCGCTCGGCCGCGACGCACTGCGCCAGCTGTTCGTTCTGCGCAATCAGGGTCTGCAGCGCTTCGCGATCTGGTGCGGCGGGCGCACCACCGTTGTGGATCAACGAACGGCGCTGCGCATCGAGGTCGGCCACGCGCTCCCAGTCGCGGCTTTCCGAGGCCAGCAGCATCTGCCTGGTCAGGGCCAGTGCGTGTTGCAGCGCCGGATTGGGGTTGTCGCTCATCGTGACGCTACCTTCGTCATCGCCTGTTGCTGCGCCAGAAAGGTGCCGCGGATCGCGTGCCAGGCCTGGCGGACCGGCTCGAGTAGGCGTTGGCTTTCGTCCAATGCGGCCAGGTCGTCGTGGATCTGCGCATGCAGCAAGCGCCGAGTGATGTATGCGTACAGCGCTTCCAGGCGTCCGGTCAGCACTGGTTCGACGCTGTGGTCCAGGCTCTGGCGCAATTCGCCGAGGATGCCGACCGCCTTGCCGAACACCTTGCCCTTGGCCACCACGTCGTTATGCAGGATATGGCCACGTGCCTGACTGATCCGGTCGATCAGGCCGTCCAGCAGCATCGCGATGAGCTGATGACGATCAGCTCCTTCGACGCTGCCTTGCGCGCTCGTCTGTCGATACAACGCACTGGCGTTTCGCATGGCGTAACTCATGGCACATTCCCGAGGTGAGGTGGTCCGCTGACCCGGACGCATCGCTCCGGCCGACCGCTGCTGCAGAAGCTGGCGCGGCCGGAGGCGACACGCGGTGATGGATCCGTCAGTTGGAGCTGCTGGATTTATTCATCGCTTCCAGCGACTGCGTCAGGTAGGAACTCGTGTTGTTCAATGAGGACATCAAGGTATCCAGGTTGGTATAGGTTTTGACCAATTGCTGCTGATAGACGGCCATCCGGGCATTCAGCGCGGTAGTCTGCGCAGACAGGTTAGTAACGTCGCCATTGAGGCTGGTGATCCGCGTCTGCAGGATGCCGTCGCTGCTGTTGTAGTTGGTCGCCAGCGTGTTGATCTGGGTGGCAATGCCGTTCGTACCGGTGAACAAGCTCTGCACTGCCGCTGGATTGTTGGTCAGCGCCGTACTCAGCGTCTGCGCGTTCAGCGTCATGCTGCCGTCGGCGTTGCGAGTGATGCCCAGGCCGGCCAGCGTACCGATGCTGTTGCCCGCGACCGAAGTGCCCAGCAGACTGGAAAGCTGGCTCTGCATCGACGCCAGGGTCGGATCGCCGAGCAGCACGCCCGCTTCGCCGGTTGTGGTGTCGTAGCTGTCCAGCGTGCTGACCGTGCTGGCGTAGGCGTTGTAGGCGCTGACGAAATCGTTCACCGCAGTAGTGATCGGTGTGGTGTCCTGCGCCACCGTCAGCTGCGAAGTGCCGGTGGCGGTGAGGTTCACGGTCACGCCGGTGAGCGCACCGCTGACATTATTGGAGGCGCTGGTGACCGCGATACCGTCGATGGTCAATGCGGCATCGCTGGCTTCATTGCTGCCGGGCGTATTGAGCGCCGTCGCCAACGTGTTGAGTCCGTCGCTGCTGTTGCTGCCGGCCGTCACGCTGAAGGCGTTGGCCACGCCGGTGCTGGTCGAGGTCAGCACCAGCTGCGAGCCGTTGACGCCGGTCACCACTGTGGCGGAGACGCCCGGATTGCCGGTGGCGTTATTGATCGAGGTGGCGATGCTGGAAAGCGTGTCGGTCGGCCCGACGGTGATGTTCATGCTCTTGCTGCCGACGGCGATGGTCAGCGAGCCGCCGCCCACCGGCGTGCTGCCAGCATACGCGGCGCTGGTGCGCTTCTGCGCTGCCGCCAGCGAGGTGACGTCCAGGGCATAGGTACCGGGCGTAGCATCGGGTAGGGTCGTGGACGTACCGACGGCGGTGTTCGACAGCGTCGCACCATACGTCGCATAGGTCGTGCTGGAGGTCAGCTCCGACAGCGCCGCCTGCAGCCCACTCAGTTGGGTGCTCAGCGCGGTCAGGCCGGCCGCCTGGTTCTGGTCTTCGGTGGTCTGCTCGTTGATCGAGGCCTGCGGGCCGGCGTCCTGCGCATTGACCAGCGCGGTGATGATCGAGGAGACGTCCAGGCCAGAACCCAGGCCCAGCGAGCTGAGGATGCCGGTACCGCTGATATTGGCCGCGCCGGTAGTGTTGGCGCCCGTGGTCGAGCTGCCAGTCACCGTGGAGGTGAAGCTGCTGGTGGTGCTGCCGGTGCCGGAGATGCTGCTCATACGGTGCCTCTGGAGGTGGTTCGGAACGTCACGGTTTCGCCGCGGTCCGCCAAGTCGCCGGCAAAACCCTCGCATGATGCGAGAGCTTTACCTGCTACTTGAGCGTGTTTTCTGACGGAAAACCGCGCCGCCAGAACGCACAAGCAAAAACGCGGCCATGGCGTTGAAGCCATGGCCGGTCGAGCTGTTACTGCAGCAACTTGAGGATGTTCTGCGGTTCGGAGTTGGCCGTGGCCAGCACCGAGATACCCGCCTGCTGCAGCACCTGCGCCTGGCTCAGCGTCGCGGTTTCGGCCGCGAAGTTAGTATCCTGGATCGAGCTCTGCGAGGCGGTGAGGTTGGTCTGCTGCGCACCCAGCGTGGAAATCGCCGACTGGAAGCGGTTCTGGATCGCACCCAACGTACTGGAGAAGGTGCTGACCGAGGTCAAGGCCGCATCGATACGCGAGATCAGCTGGTTGGCATCGTCCACCGTGAGCACGTCGCTACCGGCCAGCGAACCGCCGGCAGCCAGCGAAGCACCGTCGGTATAGGCGCCGCTGCCATAGACGCCGGCCGTGGTGCCTGTACCGGTGGCCGCTGTGGTGAACGTGGTGAAACCGGAAGCCGCTGCACTGGCCGAACCCGTGACCGCCGCACCATTCACTGACAGGCTGCCCTGCGAGTAGATGTTGATACCGCCGTTGTCGCTGACCGCTGCGCTTACGCCATTGACGTCGGCCGCATTGATCGCATCGGCCACGTCCTGCGCGCTGCCTGCCGTACCACCTGTGAAGGTGTACGCCGTGCCGTCCGCGCCGGTGATGCTCAGACCCGACAGGCTCAGTGTGCCACCGGTGGTTGCGCCGCCGGAGGTGACGAATGCACCACTGATGTTGCCGGTGGAGACTTCCGAGATCTGGCCGACCTGGCTGGCCGTGACACCCTGGCCCAGCTGCACGTTGATCGCCTGGCCCACGTTCGAACCGATCTGGAACGACAGGCTGCTGACCGAACCATTCAACACGTTAGTGCCGTTGAAGCTGGTCTGGTTGGCGATTCGGGTAATTTCCGACAGCGACTGCTGCACTTCGGTATTGATCGCGGCGCGGTCGGAAGACTGATACGTGCCGTTGGCTGCCTGCACCGCCAGATCGCGGATCGACTGAAGGTTGGAGGTGACCTGGTCCAGCGCCGAGCCGGCGGTCTGCGACAGGTTGATGGCGTCGCTGGCGTTCTGGCTGGCCTGCGACAAACCACCGATCTGCGTCTGGAAGCGGGTGGCGATGGCGAAGCCCGCAGCGTTGTCGGCCGCACTGTTGATCTGCAGACCCGAGGACAGATCCTCTGTCGCGGTGCTCAGTTCGCTACCGGACTTGGTCAGGTTGTTCTGGGCTTGCAGCGAAGAAATATTGGTATTGAGTACGAGTGACATGGGTATCTCCTTTAAACCGGTGTCCGGTTTGTTCAGTTAGCTCAATCCGGCTTGGGGTCCAGTGCTGGAGTTACCGTCCGCCTCGGAAAGTTTTTCGGCGCGGCATGGGAATACTTTAGCGTCCTGTCAAGTTATTTTTTTGATCGCGTGTCCTGGCCGCCCCGGCCTTAGCTGGGCCGGCCAACCTTCACGTGCGCGGCAAGGGCGGGTCGCCGACGCTTTGGCACCAAGTTTGCTGTCTGTCCCCGGTAACCCATAAGGCGCGAGCGAAGTGACGGAATCCCGACACCTGGCTGCCTTCGAACAGACGGTGAAGGACAACGAATGCGATGTGTACTGGCGATATGCGCGGTGTTCAAGGACGAGGCGGAATACCTGCGCGAGTGGATCGAATTCCACCAGCTGATGGGGGTGGAGCGGTTCTATCTCTATAACAACAACAGTGCAGACCGTTACCTGGACGCGCTGCAGCCGCATTTGGACAGTGGCGCAGTCGTATTGCACGAGTGGCCGCAGCATCCGGCGCAACTGCAGGCCTACGACCACTGCCTGCGCACGCACGGCGCTGAGACCGACTGGCTGGCTTTCATCGACCTGGACGAATTCTTGTTCTCGCCCACGGCGGTGCCGTTGCCCGACGTGCTGGCCGGCTACGTGGACTATCCCGGCGTCGGCGCGAACTGGGTGATGTTCGGTTCGGCCGGGCACAAGCAGAAGCCGGCCGGCGGCGTTCTGGAAAACTATCTCCGCCGCGGCCAGCTCGACGCGCAACTACCCTATCCGCACATGCGCCTGCCCGACGGCAGCTACCGCGCCGAAAACTCGCACATCAAGAGCATCGTGCAGCCATCGCGCGTCAGCGACTGTCCGAACGCGCATTTCATGCATTACCGCGATGACGCCAGCGCAGTCGACGAAAACCGCCAGCCGATCACGGGACCGCTGAGCGCGTCGGTATCGGTCAACACGTTGCGCATCAATCATTACTGGAGCAAGTCTGAGGACGAGTGTCAGCGCAAGTTCGCCAAGGGCTGGGCCGATGGCAGCGGCGCACGCGACTGGAGCGAATTCACCGTGCACGAGGAATTCCTCAACGCGGTGCACGACGACATCGTGCTGCGCGTGGTCGCCCAGTTGGGCGTGCTGCCGCCGCGTTGGCCGTTGGCGTCGTTCATGCCGAACAATGAAAACGTATGGCACGCGCCGATACGCGATCGCCTGCCGCACCGGCTGATCCACGCCGACGCCGACCGGCTGTTCGAGGTGATGCAGCAGGTCGGCGATACCAGCCTGTTTTCCGCGGCCCTGGCCGAGCAGATCCAGGATCGCGCCAGTGCGCTGCAGCTGTCGACACGACGCGCCAACCTGCTGCACGCCCTCGATGACGTCGCCGACGGCTCGCGCGTGCTCGAACTCGGCTGCGGCAGTGGCACGGTCACGCAGGCCTGGGTCGAACGCGGCTGCGTGATCGATGCGGTGGAATACACGCCGCATTGGGCGCGCGTGGCTGCCGCGCGACTCAAGCCACATCCGCAGGTGCGGGTGATCCAGGCCAGTCTGCGCGAACTCGAACTGATGCCGGATTACGACATCGTCACGCTAACCCTCGGTGCCGACTACGCCGAAGCGTGGCCGCAAGGCGAGCCGCTGACCGCCGCCATCGCGATCGCCGCCGCTGCACTCAAACCGAGCGGCATCCTGCTGCTGGCGCTGCCGCAGCCAGCGGCCAACGACAGCCACGCCGCGGTGCCGACGCACGCACAGATCGAACAGGCCCTGAGCGCTGCCGGCCTCGACCAGGTCGATACGCAACTCGCCTTCCCGGATGTGCTGCTGCCAGAGGTATTGATCAGCGCAGCGGCACTGCAGCACGAGCCGGCATTGCGGGTCGATGACTTGATCGCACAACGCGCCTATCCGCCGGGCTCCGGCCAGGAAGCGGTGGCTTGCGAACGCCACTTCGACGCGGGCATGCTCGTCCAGCACGCGCCCGGCCTTCTGCTGATTGCACGCCGTGCCGCGACGCCATCACCGCTGCAAGCCGGGCGGTTAGCGCAGACCTTCGCCGACGATCGCGTGCCGGCACTCAACACCGTCACCGATTATCTTGCCGACGCTACCGGCAAACGCGTGGTGACACGCGCGATGCAGCCGGAGCTGCGCTGGAGCACGCCGGCATTCGAACAGATCCACGACGAGCGTAGCTGGCCGGATGGACGTCCATTGCTGGTGCGGCTGCGCCAGGCGATCCACGCACAACGCGCGGACCGGCTGGTCAGCCTGCTGCGCGGCTGGGTCGAACTGGTCTACGCACAGGCGAACGACGAGGACAAGGTACCTGCCGCATGGCTTGACGCGGTGCCGTCGCGGATCACCATCGACGACAACGGTAGCTACGCCTACCGCGGCCCGGAATGGCAGGCGCGGCAGCCGCTGGAAAAACAAATACCGATCTACGTCGGCCTGTGGCAGCTGGCCTTTGAAAATGGCCTGGCCGCATTGCTTGGCTTTGCCGTCCCGGCCGAACGAGTGACCTGGCTATGTCGCCGGCTGGGCCTGGACGCCTCGGCCGAATGGATCGGTCACGGCCGCTCTATTAACGAATCGTTTGCGCGCGAAATTCACGACGGCGAGTTGTGGAACCGCACTGATCGCCACACCAAATCGATCCCTCAGTGGCTGACCATTACGCCATCGTCGGATCTGTACAAGCACTGGCAGGCACAGCAGCAGCTGAGCGAAGTCACCATCGCGCAGGCCCTGCGCACGATCGACAGCCATGGCAAGCCACCAACCATCCAAGTGCTGTTGATCGACCACGGCGACGCCGACGCACTCGCGCGCAGCCTGCTCAACGTGCAGGCACAGCATTACCCGCATCAGCACGTGCAGATCGTGGTCGCGGACGAGGATGCCAACTGGACGCAGGCCTTCAATCGCCAGCTTGCTACCAGCGAAGCGGACTGGATCCAACTGCTGTTCGCCGGTGATCTGCTGCATCCTGCGGCACTATTGCTGCTGGCCGAACGCATCGCTACGGCGCCATACCTGCGCGCCAGTTATGGCGATGAAGATACCCACGTCGCGGGCGCGTTCGATCAGCCGATCTTCAAGCCTGACCTCAATCTCGACCTGCTTCGCAGCTACCCCTACATCGGCCGCACGCTCGCCTTTCAGCGCCAGCGTCTGCTGGAGCTCGACGGCCTACGCGACAGTTACGGCGACCTTGCGGGCTACGACACGCTGTTCCGGCTAATCGAAACGAATGGCCTGCACACTATCGGCCATATAGGCGAAGTGATGCTGCGCGCCGAACTGCCTTACGGCCACTGGCTGGCTTCGGCCAATGTGACCGCGCACAGCAGCGCGATCGTGTCCGATCACCTACGGCGCATGGGCGTCGCGCATGCAATGGAACCCGGTGCATTGCCGGGATTCAATCGCGTGCTGTATCGCCACGCCACGCAGCCGCTGGTTTCGATCATCATCCCCACACGCGATCAGTTGCCGATGCTCAACGGCCTGATCGACAGCCTGCTCTCGCGCACCAGCTATCCACGTTACGAGCTACTGATTGTCGACAACAACAGCAGTGAACCGGCCGCGTGCGCCTATCTGGACGGCATTGAGCAGCTCCATAGCGAGCAGCTGCGCGTGCTGCGCTATCCACATCCGTTCAACTATTCCGCGATCAACAACTTCGCTGCGGCACAGGCGCGCGGCGATTACCTCATCCTCCTCAACAACGATACGGGCGTGCTGCATGACAACTGGATCGAGGCGTTACTCAACCACGCGCAACGTCCGGAAGTCGGCATCGTCGGCGCGAAACTGCACTATCCCGACGGACGCATCCAGCACGGCGGCGTGGTGCTTGGCCTGCGTGGGCCGGCCGATCATCCGTTCATCGGCCAGCCGATGGATGCGGACGGCTACATGCACCGTCTACAGGTGGACCAGAACTACACAGCAGTAACCGCCGCCTGCCTGATGATTCGCAAGTCGGTCTACGACGAAGTCGGCGGCCTGGACGAAGAGGATTTCAAGGTTTCCTACAACGATGTCGACCTGTGCCTGAAAGTGCACAAGGCCGGCTACCTCACCGTGTGGACGCCGTATGCGCGGCTCATGCATGTCGGCAGTGTCAGCCAGACCAAGGTCGACCAGACCGCGCAGGAAGCCAAGCAGAAACGCTTCCTCGGCGAGCAAAGCGCGATGTACCGCAAATGGCTGCCGCAGCTGGCGCGCGATCCGGCGTACAGCACAAACCTCAGCATCGACGGCAGCGGCTTCGAACTGAATCCGCAACGCAACCAGGCCTGGCAACCGTTTGGCCGTCCGCTGTTGCCACGGCTGTTCTGTGTCGCCGCCGACGCGCACGGCTGCGGCCACTACCGCATTCGCCAGCCGTTCGTCTCGATGCAGCGCAAAGGCCTGGCTGAAGGCATGATCGCGAGTGCGCATCTGACGCCGGTGACGCTGGAACAGTTCCAGCCAACCGCGCTGGTGCTACAGCGCCAGATCACTGACCAGCAGATCAAGCTGATGGAGAGCTACCGCGACTTCTCGCGCGCCTTCAAGGTGTTCGAGCTGGATGATTTCATTTCGCAGGTGCCAGTGAAGAGCGCGTTTCACAGCGAAGTCCCGAAAGACATCGTCAAATCACTGCGCCGCGCTCTCGGTACCGCCGATCGCTTCGTCGTCTCTACCGAGCCGCTTGCCGAACAGTTCCGCGGTTTCCACAGCGACATTCGCGTGGTGCGCAACCGCCTGCCGACGGATTGGTGGAGCGGCCTACAAAACCAGCGCCGCGCCGGACGCAAGCCGCGCGTTGGCTGGGGCGGCGGCTCCAGCCACCGCGGCGACCTGGAACTGATCGCCGACGTCGTGCGCGACCTCGCCAAGGAAGTCGAATGGGTGTTCTTCGGCATGTGTCCCGACAAGTTGCGTCCGTACGTGCACGAATTCCACCACGGCGTACCGATCGAGGAATACCCGCGCAAACTCGCATCGCTTGATCTCGACCTGGCCCTGGCCCCGCTCGAGGAAAACGCCTTCAACGCCTGCAAGAGCAACCTGCGCCTGCTCGAATACGGCGCTTGCGGCTTCCCGGTGATCTGCACCGACATCACCCCCTACCAGCACGACCTGCCCGTCACTCGCGTCAGGAACCGCTACAAGGAATGGACCTCCGCCATCCGCATGCACATCGACGATCTCGATGCCACCGCCAAGGCCGGCGACGCTTTGCGCGACGAGGTCCAGCGCGAGTGGATGCTGACGGAAGATAAGTTGGTCGAGTGGCGCGGAGCTTGGTTACCGGGATGATGAGACCGTGCGTGGTACAGCCGGGTAATTGCACTGCGCGCGAACACTTGATGCATATGGCATCTTTATTTTTTCCTCCTCGTGAGCGTGTCGCGCGCCGGTGCGAAGCCCATGGAATAAAAAATAATCAGACGCACGAAATGCTTCAAAACAAACAAAAACAAGCGCAGGCCTATTTCCTAGCCCTGAATATAATTAAACAAACTAAGCGCCTGCACCTTGGCGAACACCTGTTGCGAGGCTTGTAGCGCCGTCGACTGCAACGACAGATTGCTGATCGCCGTAGCCATGTCCACGTTCTGCACATCCGAGAGTGCGCTTTGGTACGTTACGCCAAGATCCGCATAACTCGATGACTGCTGCTGCAACGTATTGATGCGGCCGCCCACTGCCACCTCGGTGCTGGAGATGCTGTTCATCGCTTGGTTCAGCGCTTCCAGCTGGCGGTTCATGGTGTTATCGAACGTGGTCGAGCTGCTGCCACTCTGCAGCGCGGTAATCATGTTGTTGAGCGTGGTAAACACGTCCTGCGTGTTCGCCGAGCTGTCACCCTGTATGTTGACGGTGTCGCCAGCGGCTGGCGTGCCGCTCATGGTCACCGACATACCGTTGAAGCTGATGCTGTCGCCATCCTGGTAGGTGCCTGTGATCGGGTTGCCGCTGGCGTCGTCGACCGGGTTGCCACTGGCGTCGGTCACCGCGTAGGTGCCACCGGCGCCGAAAGTGATGGTGTCGTTGACCGAGCCGCTGGCGTTCGCCACGCTGAACGCAGCGCTGTCGGTCACGCTGTTGGCGCCGACCACCAGCGTGCCGGTGTTGCCGGCCGGTGCGCTGGCCACGAACGAACCGTTGCCGGCGGCCAGGTTCATGAACACCGCACTGCCCGAGTCGCTGTTGGCCACTTGCAGACCGGCGCCGATCGAGGTGGTGGATTGCTGGTCGTTGCCCGCATAGCTGACCGAGCCGTCTGCGTTCACGGTGAAAGGAGTGGTGGTGGTGCTGGTACCAGCGAACAGGGCCATGCCGTTGGCGTCGGTGGTGTTGGCCATCTGCACCAGCGAATCGCGCATCTGTTCGAGTTGCGCTGCCATGTTGTTCAGGTCGGTCTGCGACATCGCGCCGTTGATCGAGCCCAGCGCCAGGTCGTTGACGCTGTCGAGCAGATTACCGACCGAACCGAGCGTGCTGCTTTCGGTCGACAGCCGGGTGTTGGCGCTGCTGATGTTGGCGGTGTTTTCGGTGTTCTCGGCCAAAATGTGGCTGAGCCCGACCGATTGCGCCGCACCGACCGGATTGTCCGACGCCACGCTGATCGCGTTGCCGGTGCTGATCTGGTTCTGCGTGCTGGCTAGCTCGCTCTGCTGGCTGAGCATGGTGTTCAGGGATTGCTGGTACTGCCAGCTGGTCGAGATGCGCATCATGGTTAGCCGTCCTGGATCGCAGTGATCAGACTGGTGAATATCTGTTGCGCCGTGGAGATCACCTGCGCCGACGCCTGGTAGGCCTGCTGGAATTGCACCAGGCTGGCTGCTTCCTGGTCGAGGTTCACGCCGGCGACGCTTTGCTGGTTGCTCTGCGCCTGGCCGAACAGGCTGGTCTGGGTGGTGAGGTTGGCGTCGGCCTGACTGCCGGCGGTACCGATCTGTGCGGTGAGATTGGCGTAGCTGGCAACCACCGAGGTCTTGCCGCCGTCGAGCACGCCTGCGTCGGCCAGATTGGACAGCGCGGTGGCGTTGCTGCTGCCGTTGAGGCCGCCGGTGTTGGCGGCAACGCTGAAGCTGTCGCCGCTGGCGGGCGTGCCACTCAGGCTGAGGCTCCAGCCGTCCGCGGTGATCGGTTGGCCGACGGTGTAGGTGCCGGTCGTGGTGTTGCCATTGCCGTCGGTCACCGTGTACGCGTTGGCGGCGCCGAAGGTGATGGTCGCACCCGCAAGCAGGTTGGCATTGGTGGCCCCGGTCACGCTGACCGCACCGGCGACGCCGCTGCCGGTGTTGGTCTTGCTCGCGGTCGCGGCCAGCGCCGACGCCGCGGCGATGCCGCTCGGGTCGGTCATGCTGACGGCGAGCGAGGTCGACGCGTTGCGGGTGGGCTCGATTTCATAGCTATCGCCGGTCTGCGCCGTGCCAGCCACGCTGAAGGTAAGGCCGTCGCCGGACAGCGAACCGTCTGCGTTGGCTGTCAGCGCGACACTCTGGCCACCGGTGGTGCTGAGGCTCCAGCCATTCGTGCCCTTTCCGGCACCGACATAGCTGAGCACGTAGTCGGAACTGGTCAGCTGCGAGACATCACTCACCGCCGCCGTCACGGTGGCACCGCCGGTCGAGTTCTTGTCCGATGGCAACACATCCGGCGGGCCGACGCTGAAAATCGGCTGGCCCTGCTTGCCGTCCAAATCCAGACCCTGCGCCTGCTGTCCGTTGACGCTCGACGCCAGCGCCAGCGCCGACTGGCCAAGTTCATTCTGCGCCGGTTCCAGCACGGTACTGCGATAGCTGATCAGCGCGCCAAGCGTGCCGCCCGTGAGCTGCGAGGTGATGTCGTTGCCGGCGCTGTCGAACACGTCGATGCTGGTCGGGTCGTACTGATTACCGCCGGCCGAGAGCGCATACGACTGTGCACCGCTCACCAGGGTCTGGCCGGCGGTGGTGTAGACGCTGACGCTACCGTCGCTCTCGGCCACTGCCGACGTACCAGTAAGACCGGACAGCTGCTGCACCAGGCTGTCGCGCTGATCGAGCAGACTGTTCGGTGCGCCGTTGACGCCGGCCTGACCGATCTGCGTATTGAGCGCGGCGATCTGCGCCGAAATGGTGTTGATGCTTGTGACGGTGCCACTGATGTTGCTGTTCACCGTCTGCGACTGTTGTTGCAGCTGCTGACCCAGCGTGTTGTAGACGTTGGCCAGCGACGACGCGCTGCCCAGCGCCGCTTCGCGCGTGGACGACGAACTAGGCGAACTGGCCACGCTGGCGAAGCCGCTGTAGAGGTTGTCGAGCGAGGTCTGCAGGTTGCCGCTGTTGCTGAGCAGGCTGTTGAGCGTGCTGGTGAGGCCGTCGGTAGTGGTCGCCGCCTGCAGGCTGGAATTGCTGCTCCACAGCGCCGCGGTGAGGTACTGGCTATAGGCGCGCTGCACGCTGACCACGTCCACGCCGCTGCCGACGGTCAGCCGCCCGTTGCCCTGCGTGATGCTCTCGGCCTGGCTCACGCTCTCGTCGCTGTAGCCGCTGGTACTGGCATTCGCAATATTATTACTGACCGTGGCCAGCGCAATCTGGGCCGCGTTGAGCCCCGTAATGCCGATACCGATCATGCTGGTCATAAAAACGTCCTTTATTGCCTGTAGCGGCAGTACCTGAAACGAGTTTTTCCGGATCCGGACCCTCTGGTCCGATCCGGCCGTTGGCACAGCACATGGTCATGGTGTCGGCATCGGCGCCACGTTCTTGAGCGCATCAAGCGCCTGGCGCATCACCGAACTGTCGGCAATGGCGGCGACCTTTCCTGCGTAATCGGGATCGGTGGCATAGCCGCCGGCGACCAGCGCACGCGCATAACCGAGCACATCGTCGCCGTGGCCGCGCGCATGCGCGTAGAGCGGATCGTTGCCGATCAGCTCGGCGTAATCGGCCAGCGAATCGCCCGGTGAACTGTACGAACGGAACTGTGCCTGCTTGCGCACCGCGATGCCACCTTCGTATTCCAGCGTCGGCACGTTGACGCGCGAACCGCCCCAGCTGTTGCCGGCCTTGATGCCGAACAGGTTGAAGCTGCTGCTGCCGTCGGCGTGGGTCGGCATGTGCTTACCCCACTGCGTTTCCAGCGCGGCCTGCGCCAGTACCGCGCGCAGCGACAGGCCCAGGTGACGAGCGACGATGCTGGCCTGCGGCGCCAGCTCGCGGACGAACTGCTCGGCGTCGTCGGGCAACCATTTCTTCAGCGCCCGGCCGGCCGCACGGGTCGCATCGGCGATGTCATACAGACGCTGGCGCCAGCCATCCACCATGCCGCTGGTGGCCGGATCGGGCAACGGATGATGTGGGTTTTCGGTGATCTGGCCGTGGCCGCCGAGCTGGTGCACCAGCAGATCGGCGATACCCAGCCCCTTGCCATGTTGTGACAGATCCAGCGACAGTTGCTGGTCGAACATGTCGCGCCACTGGTCACCAGCTTGGCTGTCGAACAGCGAATCACCGAAACCGGCATCGCGCATCGACTTGAGCATCATCTGGGTGAAGATCGACTCGAACTGCTTGGCCACCTTGGGCAGGGTGCCGCTGCTGTCAGTGGCCGCTTCGTGGCGCAGCGCGCTGAAGCCGGACAGGTCAGTCCAGTTGTTGAGCGTTTGCGCACCGGCGGCGCCGGCAGCAGCGTCGGTCAGTGCGGCCATCAGATCACCACCAGGTCCGCGTGCAAGGCACCGGCCTGCTTGAGTGCCTCCAGAATTGAGATCAGGTCGTTCGGCGTGGCGCCGACCTGGTTCACCGCGCGCACGATCGAGTCGAGGCTGACGCCGGGGCCAAACTTGAACATGTGCCCGCCGTCCTGATTGATCGAGACGTTACTTTCCGGCACCACCGTGGTCTGGCCTTTGCCGAAGGCCTGCGGCTGGCTCACCTGCGGGTTCTCGCTGATGGTCACCTGGATCGCGCCATGCGCGACCGCGGCGGCGGTGACGCGCACGTCCGAACCGATCACCACCGTGCCGGTCCGCGAATTGACCACCACGCGCGCCGGCGCATCGCCGGGCTGCACGTCGAGCGACTCAATCGCGCCCAGCCAGGACACCCGCTGGGCCGGATCGAGCGGGCCATGTACCGAGACAGAGCCGCCATCCAGCGGCCGGGCCGTGCCGCCGCCATAGGTCCGATTGATCGCATCGGCGATGCGACTGGCGGTGATGTAGTCGGCCGTATCCAGGTTCAGCACCATATCGCCGGCGGAGCCGAACGACGAGGTTACCGAACGCTCCACCGTGGCGCCGTCGGGCACGCGGCCGCTGGCGGAGATATTGATCTGCACGCTGGAACCGCTTTTGCCCTGCGCGCTGACACCACCGACCACCACGCTGCCCTGTGCGACGGCGTAGACGCTACCGTCAGCACCGCGCAATGGCGTCATCAGCAACTCACCGCCGCGGATGCTTTTGGCGTTGCCGATCGAGGCCACCGTGATGTCAATCACCTGGCCGGGTTTGGCGAACGGCGGCAGCTCGGCGGTGATCGATACCGCCGCGGCGTTCTTCAGCTGCGGCTGGATGTTGGTCGGCACCGAGACGCCGAATTGCTTGAGCATGTTTTCCAGGCTTTGAGTGGTGAACGGCGCCTGGGTGGTCTGGTCGCCGGTGCCGTCCAGGCCGACCACCAAGCCATAGCCGATCAGCTGGTTGCTGCGCACGCCGGCGACCTGCACCAGGTCGCGAACCTTGTCCGCGTGCACCGGCTGCACCGGCGCCAACGCGAACGCCAGCGCGGCGATGACCATGCCCAGCGACGAGCGATGCCAGCCGCGTGTGTTCATCAGTACGGCATCCATTTGGAGTTGAAGAACTTGCCCAGCCAGCCCTGCGTATTGGCGTCGGCCAGCGTGCCGCGGCCGGTGTAGGCGATGCGCGCATCGGCGACGCGGGTGGAATCGACCGAGTTGTCTTGGCCGATATCCTGCGCCCGCACGATGCCCGAGATGCGCACCAGCTCCTGGCCCTGGTTGATAGTCAGCCACTTCTCCCCGCGCACCAGCAGGTTGCTATTGGAAAGCCGCTGCGCCACGGTCACGGTGAGTTCGCCGCTGAGCTGATTGCTCTGCGTGCTGCTACCGGTACCGTCGAAACTGTTGGCCGCGTTGGCCGCGGTGCTCGCCGCCTTGCCGCCGAGCTTCAGCGTCTGGCCGAGCACAGTCGGCGCGCCGATCTGGTTCGCGTCGGTCTTGCTGGTACTGGTTTCGGATTTCTTGCTGGCCTGCGTGCTCTCGACCAGGTTGATGGTGAGAATGTCACCGACGCGGTGTGCGCGTGCATCGGCGAACAACTCCATGTTCTGCATGTCGTGATAGATCGCGCCATCGTTCTGCGATGCCGGCGGCGGCTCCATCGGTGGCGTCGCGGCCCAGTCGGCGTCTTCGTGCTTGGGTGTGGTGGCGCAACCGGCCAACGCAGCCACGGCAAGGACCACGAGGGTGCGGGCGATGACGACAAGCATGGTACGGGATACGGCGTGCATGGCGATGCTCAGGTCTTGTTGATGACGAACTGCAACATGTCGTCGACGGCGCTGATCGACTTGGAATTCATTTCATACGTACGCTGCGCCTGGATCATGTTGACCATCTCCTCCACCACGTTGGTGTTGGACGATTCCAGCGAACCCTGTGCCAGCGTGCCCATGCCGTTGACACCGGCCTGGCCGGTCTGCGCGGTGCCGCTGGATTCGGTTTCCAGGTAAAGGTTCTGCCCCATCGGCTCGAGGCCGGCGGGATTGATGAAGTTGGCCAGCTGCATCACGCCGATCTGCGTCGGCGTGGTGGAACCATTGCTGGTCGCAGTGACGGTGCCGTCGGTGCCGATGGTGATGCTGCCGACATTGGCCGGCAGCGTGATCGCCGGTACCAGCGGGTAGCCGTCGGCGGTGACGATTTGGCCGGTGGAATCCTGGTGCAGCGAGCCGTCGCGGCTATACGCCACGGTGCCGTCGGGCAAGCTCACCTGCAGGAAACCGTTGCCCTGGATTGCTACGTCCAGCGAGTTGCCGGTCTGCGTGATGGCGCCCTGGGTAAACAGTTTTTCGCTGCCGACCACTTTCACGCCGGTACCGAGCAGCAAGCCCGAAGGTGACTGAGTCTGCTCGGTGGTCTGGCTGCCGGGCTGGCCTTCGTTCTGGTACATCAGATCCTGGAACGACGCACGCGAGGATTTGAACCCGGTGGTGCTGGCGTTGGCCAGGTTGTTCGAGATCACGTCCATCTGCGTCTGCTGCGCATCCAGGCCGGTCTTGGCGATCCATAGCGATGAGAACATGGCTTACTCCGCAATCGTGGGTGTCGCTCAGCTGGTCTGCAGCAGTTTCATGCTGTCGTCGGAATTGTCTTCGGCGGTCTTGATGGAACGGACTTCCATCTCGTACTGCCGCGACAACGAAATCATTTTCACCAGGTCCGTCGATGCATTGACATTGCTGGCCTCCAGCGCGCCGCCGTCGACGGTGACGTTGAGGTCCGCATCGGCGGGCGCGCCGTCGGCGGTATGCATCAGGCCGTCGGCACCTTCGGTAAGCTGGGTGGCGTCGGGATTGACCAGCTTGATCTGACCCACCGCCGCCACCGTGTTTGGTGCTTCGCCCATTGGCACGGTGGAAATCGTGCCGTCCTTGCCGATGGTGATGGTGGCGCTGTCCGGCACGCTGATCGGACCGCTGCCGCCGAGCACCGGATTACCACGGCCGTCGGTCAACGTACCGTCGGCGCCGAGCTGCAGATCTCCAGCGCGCGTGTAGGCCTCGGTGCCATCGGCTGCCTGCACCGCGATCCAGCCCGGCCCGTTCACCGCCACATCGAGCGCGCGTCCGGTCTGCTGGATCGCGCCCTGGGTGGTGTCCAGCCCGACGCCCTGCGCCACCGCATTGATCCGCGTGGCCACGCCATCGCCCTGCACCGGGAGGCTCTGAAATGCGGTGAGCTGGCTTTTGAAACCGACGGTGGACGCGTTGGCCAGGTCGTGGCTCACCGCGTCCTGCGCCCGCATCGTCTGCGTGGCACCGGTCATCGCTAGGTAGACGGAGCGATCCATGGCGGTCGATTAGTGGTCGACAGCCTGGAACAGCGTCTGCGCCAGCGAATCGGTGGTGCTGAGCATCTGCGAATTGGCTTCGTAATCCTGCTGCGCCTGGATCATGTCGACCAGCTGCGCGGTGGTGTCGGACGTGTTGGAGGTTTCCAGCGCGCCGGCCTGGATGTTGCCGAACTCACCGGTGCCGGCTGTGCCCATGATCGGCGTACCCGATGCGGTGCTCGCCGCCCACGAGGTGTTACCGAGCTGGCTCAGTCCCTGCGGGTTGGTGAAGTTGGCGATCGCCACCTGGCCCAGCACGCTGGTCTGGTTGTTGGAGTAATAAGCCGTGACCACGCCGTTGGCGGCGATGTCGACGTTCGACAAGGTGCCCGCCTGGAAACCGTCCTGGCTCACCGTGCCGGCCGAATACGCCGTGCCGAACTGGGTGGTATTGGCCAGGTTGACGTTCATCGTGGTCGGGAACGTCGCGCCATTGGTCGGCTGCACCGGCGTGAACGCGAGGGTGCCGCTGGCCGGCGTGGTCATCACACCGGCCGAATTGAAGGCGATCGCCTGGGTGCCGGCGCTGTTGCCGTCGATGTAGAGATTGGCGTTCCAGGTGTTGTTGCCGGTCTTGGTGTAATACACCGTGCCCTGATGCGAACCGCCCTGCGAGTCGTACACGGTCAGTGTGGTGGCATCGGTATAGCTAGTCGAATCGGACGGATTGAACGGCGTGGTGGTCGGCACCGTGGCACTGGCCGGCAGGTTGGCGCTGATGCTGATGTTGCTGGTCGGCGTGGCCGCGCTCTGCGCGGTATTCAACTGCAGATTGGTCAGCGTGCTGGTGTCGAAACCGCCGGCGCCGTTGGCCGCATACACCTGCAGTTTGGAGCCATCTTCGGCCTCGACGAAGCCGGTGGTGGCATCTTGGTGGAACGAGCCGTCGCGCGTGTACTGCGTACCGCTGCCGTTGTTGACGGTGAAGAAACCGTTGCCGCTGATCGCCAGATCGAGGCTGTTGTTGGTGGTTTCGAAATCGCCTTGGGTGAACTGCTGCGCCACGTCGGTCAGCTGCGCACCGCTACCGACCGCGGTCGCGCTGAGGTTGAGGCCGGTCACCGCATAGACATCGGCGAACTGCGCGGTAGAGCCCTTGAAGCCCACCGTGCCGGCGTTGGCGATGTTGTTGGCGATAACGTTGAGATCGGACTGAGCCGCATTGATACCGCTGAGCGCCTGATTGAGAGCCATGCTGAATTCCTCGGATGTGTGGTGACGACGTCAGTTGATCTGCGCGACCTGGCTCAGCGGAACACCGCCGATGCCGGCCACCTGTAAATACGTACCGGTACTGCTGCCGCCGTAGCCCACGCCGGTGACGGAACCAGCCACATAGGTGGCCAGCGCCGCGCTGTTGCCGCCGCTGTTGGCAGTGATGTTGTAAGTGCCAGCGGGCACTGCGGCGCCGCTGCTGTCCTGGCCGTTCCAGCTGAACGAGGCCAGGCCCGCCGGCTGCGTACCCAAGTCCATGGTCTGCACCACGGTGCCGGTGCTGTCAGTGATCTGTACTTCCACGTCGCCGGCACTGGCGACATTTACGCCGCCGTTCACCGCGGCGCCGCTATAGCTGAGGGTGGTCGCCGGCACGAGTACCTGGCGGCCGACCAGATTGGCCGAATTGAGTACCTGCGAGGCCTGCATGCCGCTGCTCACATTGCTGCTCAAGCTTTGCAGATTGGTATCGATATCCTGGGTAGCAGACAGCTGACTGAACTGGGCCAGTTCGGATGCGAACTGCGAGTTGTCCATCGGCTGGGTTGGGTCCTGCGCCTGCAGCTGGGTGGTCATCAGCTGCAGAAAATCGGCTTGGGTCATCGTCGACCCGGTAGGAGTACTGGTGACAGTGCTCCCCGTTAGGCTGAGCGAGCCGGTGTTAACGGCATTACTGCTGATTGTGGTCACAGAAGAATCCTCGGGTTTAGCCGCCTAATTGAATGGTTTTCAGCGCCAGTTCTTTCGCGCTGTTCATCACTTCGACGTTGTTCTGGTAGGAACGCGACGCGGAAATCATGTTGACCAGTTCGTCGATGGGATTGACATTGCTGCCGTATACGGTGCCGCTGGCATCAGCCATCGGATTGCCCGGTTCGTAGCGCGTCGCGATGGGTTGCTGGCTTTCGGTCACACCTAGCATCTGCACGCCGTTGATGCCTTCGCCGGCATCCTGCGTCACCGCGCCGGCTTCGACCGCGTGCGTCGGCGCGAACAACAGTTCCTTCGCGCGGTAGGCGGAATCCGGGCTGCTGCTGACGCTGTCGGCGTTGGCCAGGTTGCTGGCTACCGTATTCAACCGCAGCGACTGCGCGGCCATGCCGGATCCGGCAGTATCGAAGATCTTCAATAACGACATCAGCTAGTGCCTCCGGTGATAGCCAGACGCAAGGTCTGGATCGTGGCGTTGATGAAGCTGAGGCTGGCCTGGTAATGCACAGTGTTCGCGGCGAATGCGGATTGCTCAACCTGGGTATCGACGGTGTTGCCGTCCATGCTCGGCTGCATCGGTACGCGATACTTGAGGTCGTCGGTGCTGGTGCTTGTCGCATCGATTTGCCCTGCCGTAGGCGCGCTCATCGCAAGCTGACCGGATTCGCCACTGACTTGCTGCAACGCGGCGCGGAAATCCACATCGCGCGCCTGGTAGCCAGGCGTGTCCGCATTGGCCAGATTGGAGGCAATGACTTCGGATCGACGCTGCCAGAGAGCGAGCGCTGGAGCGTTCAGTCCAAACACGTTGTCGGTGGTGATGGTCATGGGCAAACTCCCTACGGCAACGGCCGCCTGAGAGTCGAGAGCAAATTGCATGCCACCACAACACAGCACGACAGATCGGGGATTCAAGGCCGACAAAACACGCTCAGCACGGCACATCACCTCATTAGGGTGACGTTATGCCGGCGTCCGCAGGACGAAATCCCGACATCTCAGGACGAAATCCCGACGCGACTAGATCCGAGAAACTGACGTCAATTTGTTGACGTTGGTAATAGCTCCAAGACGGTCTTGGCGAGCAAGTCCGGCTGAAATTTAGCAATGAACCGATCGGCCCCCACTTCGCGCACGATCGATTCGTTGAACACGCCGCTCAACGAGCTGTGTAAAACCACTTTGATTCCGCGCAATGCAGGGGATTCGCGGATCGCACGCGTCAAGGCATAGCCGTCCATGCATGGCATCTCGATATCCGAGACCACCAAATTAACCCCTTCTTCGGCAGGCCCGTTCGCCAGTTCGATTAGGTGATCAAGCCCCTCGCGACCGTTCTGCGCCACGACACAATCAATATGCATCTGTTTGAATACGCTTACTAGGCGCTGACGCGCCACAAGCGAATCGTCCACCACCATTATCCGGCGCGGAGTTATAACCTGCTGCTCTGCGGCCTGCTGCAAACTCATGGATATCTCGACTGCCGAGCCATCGATACTGGCCAGCACCTGTTCCACATCGATAACCGCCATCAGTTGGCCGTCGATGCGCGTCGTCGCGCTAACCAGGCTGCCGAAACCTAGCGCGCTGGATGGCGCTTCGAGAGACTCGCCCATGCAATGCACGATGCGCTGAAAATCGGCCACCAGGAAACCCTGTACCGAACGACTGAACTCAGTTACCACCAGATGTGCCGAATCCATCATCGTCAGCGGCGGATAACCGATTGCCGCAGCAAGGTCGATTACTGGAATTGTCTTGCCCCGATAGTCACAGCTGCCAGCGAGCAGCTCATGCACGCCGGGCATGCGTTCCAACGGCGGCTTGCGCAGCACCTCACGCACCTTGAACACATTGATACCAAACAGCTGGGCATCACCGAGACGAAACAACAGCATTGCCACCCGATTGTGTCCAGCCAGACGGGTGTGGCTTTCCACGCTTTCCAACAGCGGTGCTGCGGCCATACTTGTTCCTCGATACGACGAGCCACTCAAAACGCAACTCATCAGGTGCTATCGACCACGCCAGGCGTGGACTTGAGCCCATCAATCCTGCAGATCCACGGTGAGGTCTTGGTATCCAAAAACAGCCACGCGTGCCCCTAATGGCAATACCTCTATGATCATTAGCCGTCAATTCGGCGATGGCATGTGCCTTGCTTGCTCAAGTTTATGCACTTCCAGACGATCTCTGGGTGACGACCTTGAGGAATTACCTAGCTTATGAGCCTGATCCGCAGCCAGCATCTGGCCGCCCTGACGCAAGCCGCGCTGGCCGGAAACGCCACGCAGCTGGCCACCTTGAGTCACCAGCATCCCGCTGCTGCCAAGGCGCTGGCGCCACTGCTGGCACGATTGGCTCCGCGGCCGCCGGCCGCCGTGGCGTTGCAATCGCTGGAGCAGCAAAGCCTGGTTTTGAACAACGCGCAGATGCTCCATCGCGAACAGACATCATTGGAGCAATCGGTGGGTGAATGCCGCGATGGCGTCAGCCGCTTGACGGATGGCAGTACCGGCATCTCGACCACCTTGCAGCAGGTGCAGAGCGGCATCGATGCAGCCAGCGCGGCCAGCGAGCAAAGCCAGGTCACGGTCAGCGAATTGAACGGCCAGTTACGCCTGCTCCGCAGCGCACTGTCTGCGATGGACCACAATCAGAGCCACCTCGCCAAGCAGGTGGCACAGATTCGCGCCCTGACGACGAGCGTGCAGGAAATCGCCCATCAGACCAATCTGGTAGCACTGAATGCAGCAATCGAAGCGGCGCGTGCAGGCGAAGCGGGCCGCGGCTTTGCCGTGGTCGCTGACGAGGTCAAGCAGCTCGCCGAAAAAACAACACTGGCCACCGCCGAAATCGAATCCGTGACCACCTCCATCGGCGAATTTTCGCTGCATATGGACAGTGACGTAAAAACGGGCTTACAGCGGCTCGAGCGCGCACAAAGTGGCGTCGGCACTACCGAATCTCTGATGGATCAGGGCCGCGACGCATTGCTAGTTGCCAGCGGAAGAATGCGCTCGCTAGGCGAGAATCAAGACGGCCTGCAGGTTCGCGCCACCGCTATTCAGGCATCACTTGGCGCACTGCAACGCCGCGCCAATGAAGCGCGACGCCATGGCGAGGGGCTCAATCGGGCAGCCGTGCTGGCACATCGGTTATGCCTCGGCTGGTTGGAGAGTGAGAGCGGCAACGACATGGCCAGCCTCAGCCTGACGGTGCGCGAATCCGTACAAGGTCTTCGCCATGGCATGGAGCTGGCGCTACAGGAACCGACGGCGCTGGACCGCCGCTGGTTCGATACCGATGCGCTGCAACGCAGCCTGGGGCGACTCACGGCGCGCCATAGCAGCCACCCATCCAGCCAGCTTTTGCGTGAATCCGCCGCCCGTCTGCATGAGCAGGGTAACGCCTTTCTCGAATTACTTGGCAACGGTCAACTCGATCAGGCGGCCCAAGTGTCGGGAATCTTCGAGGGCGAACGCGAAGCCCTCAACCTTCAACTGGCCAGCATGTTGGCTGACGATCACCCATGAAGCGAGCGGCACTCATTACCCTGTTGCTGGCATCAGCCATAACAATGAAAGTTTCGGCATACACGTCGGATACCGCAACCGAGGTGCGCGCAGCCGCCGAACAGGCGGTGCGCGTGCAATATGCCCAAACCGGTGGGCGGGTGGTAATCGTGCCGGAACAGCTTAATTCGCGCCTGCGCCTCGCCCCTTGTCCACAAGCCTTGCAGGCGCGCCTGCCTACCGACCAGCGAGCCAGCTCGCGTGTCGCCGTGTCAGTGAGTTGCCCTGCCAGCACAGGCTGGACGATCCGGATTCCAGTCCAGCTACAAATCTATCGCCAGGTGCTCGTCACCACCCGTCCACTGGCCCGCGGCGACAGCGTCGGGCCGGGCGATGTTCGTAGCGAGGAACGCGACATCACGCGGCTCGGCTACGGCTATGTCGATAGCTTGGACCAGGTCACCGGCCGTTCACTGGCGCGGCCCTTGAGTCCGGGCACCGTGCTCCAGCCGGGCCAGCTCAATGGACGTGAGATGGTGCGGGCCGGGGATCAAGTCGAACTTGTCGCTCAGCTCGGCGGCATCGAAGTGCGCACGACAGGCCAGGCACTGGACGGCGGCGATACCGGGGCGCGCCTGCGCGTGCGCAACGGTCACTCGGGACTGATCGTGCCCGGCATCGTGCTGGCCGCCGGCGAAGTGAAGGCGTTACCCTAACCTATTTATTAAAATACGATAGTGACCTTAAAGTTTCAGACGGACATGCCGATAAGCCCACTACAGGGGCTCAACGCACAAGAGAATCCTAAGACCTATGAACACGACCATTTCGCCCAACGGATTGCCTGCGCTACCGCAGACAAAGACCAATCAAGGCAGCGCCGGCAGCCAGGCCAGCACGACCAGCGCCAGCGGTTCGGCTTCCCCGCAGGCCGACGACAGCGTCAAGCTGACCGACTCGGCGCGCGCCCTGCAGCAGGCCAGCAGCGTAAATGCGCAGAGTCCCGTGGATACGGCCAAAGTCGAGCAGATCCGCAAGTCGCTCACCGACGGCAACTATCGTGTCGACGCCGGCAATATCGCCGATCGCCTCACCTCGATCGAAAGCCAGATCAACGGCACGTCATGACCACGCCGCTGCAGGCTGAAGTTGATGCCGCCCTTCACGCCATCGTGGATGACATGAGTGCGGCCACAACGCAGCTGATCATCGTATTGGATGAAGAACGCACAGCGCTCAACAGTGCCGACGCCAGTGCACTTAATCGCGCTGGCGAGGCCAAGCAGATGCTGATGCGCCGACTTGAGCAGCTCGATGCCGAGCGACTGCACATGAGCGCCACCTCTGCACACGCCGCGCAAGCGATTCAACCCGCATGGAGTGTGCTGCTCAAGGCGCTAACCGATTGCAGAGACAAGAATCAACGCAACGGTGCGCTCGTCGGCCAACGACTATCCCATGTACGCCGGGCACTTGCTGTGTTAACGGGTAACGGGAATGAGGGCGGTGTCTACAGTTACAGCGGAACACTTCAAACAGGCCATCGTTCCTTGCCGCTGGCCGAAGCCTGATAAAACGCTGTTCCGCTCATCCGATGGCGGCGATTTTTCTGTGGACGTCTGCAACGACGACGCACTTGACCGATCCCGACGATAGATTAATGAGCTCAACCTCAGCCAGAACGATGTCCAGTCACGACGCCGCCAGTGAACTACTGTCCGAGGCACCTCTGCCGATCGTGCGCAGCCCCATGCTCGACAACCGCGGCCAACTTGTCGCCTACGAGCTACTGTTCCATCGCAACGAACTCGGACCTGAAGCCGAAGCGACGCTGATGCGGCGCTTGCTCGCTACCATCACCGATGGCGTGATGACTAGGTTATTGCGCGGCAACCGAGCCTTCCTTCGTTTATCACGCGATTGGCTAGTTGAGCAGCCCGATGTGCTGGCACATCACCCGCGCCTGGGTATCATCGTCGACCCGACGAGCATCAACGACGAGGTACTAATGTCTCGACTGCAGCAAATGGCACAACGCGGCTGCTCACTGCTACTGGACTTGAGCGAACTGGACGCCAATGCTGACGAACCCTACGGTAATCTGGAACCACTGTTGGTCATCGCCAACTCCGTACGGCTGGATGCAGGCGCGCTCGATGCAAGCACGCTGGCTTTGCGCTGCAGGGAACTCCATGCACGTGGGTTAGACGTGATTGCCGGCTTCGTGGACGACTACGAAATCTACAATCGCTGCAAGCATCTGCCCGTCCAGGCAATACAGGGCCGATACCTGCTTTTGCCCGAACAATTCGAAATCCCGGTGCTCACGGCCAGTCGAGTGAGTGTGCTGCGATTGATGAATGCGCTGCAGGAAAACAATCCCGGCCCCGTGGAGCTTGGCGAAATCATCCGTGACGACGCGGTACTGAGCTACAAGCTGCTGGGCTGCGTTAACTCAGCCTATTTTGCATTGCCGCGACAGCTCAAATCCATCCAGCAGGCGGCGATCTTCTTCGGTGTGGCGCGTATGCGCAACTGGATCTACACAATGGCACTGGGCGGCATGGACGATCGGCCACCCGAACTGCTGCGCGCGGCGTTAATACGCGCGCACATGTGCGAGCAGCTAGTGCAGGATATGCCCGGAGGATACCAAGACATGGCATTCATGGCTGGACTGCTGTCGTTGCTGGACACGCTGATGTGCGCACCCATGGCGTTTGTATTGAGCCATCTACCTGTAGCGCCAGAAATCCACGCGGCGCTAGTGGAAGGTAGCGGCCCCTTGGCCCCGCCGCTGCGGCAGATCTACATCTGGGAAGCGGGTGAATTTGGCGCCGACGCGCAGCCGCAGGACATTGAGCGCATGTCAGCGATCTATCTTGAGTCGACAGAGTGGGCTGATCAGGTCTACAACTTCGCTAACAAGGAAGCTTACTGATTGGTCTTAGCCCATATCTATAGCGGCTTAAAGTAGAGAATCCGGCATTCCGGAATGTCGCCGCAGATCCTGCCGGGCACGATCGACCTGCACGGCGAGGAAACCTTCAACGCGATCCTCAGCCAACGGTGTGCCTCGCTCTACTTGATGATTTTCGACCAACAGCTGAACCATCGCCAAGTGATCGCCAGCCAGCAAAGCCTTGCCAAGGACGGTAAACGGCGGCTTGCTGCGCGCATCCATACGTTCACGCAAGGCATCAATAACGTTGGGTGGCAATTCCCAGTGTTGCGCCGCACGCAGTGTGAGATGACTGCCCATCTTGACGCAGCTGCTTAGAAAGGTCTTGCTGAAAGCTCCCAACGTCGGCAAAGCCTCCTGATCGAGTACACGGATCATTGCACCGAGGCCGGCATTGCATACGATGCCCGCTAAGTAAGCTTCGAACGAATCACTCTGGCCCTTGGCCAAAAACATTGCAGCATGCGCGCACTGTTCAGCGTGGTCCCACAAACGCTGCCCGGCAGCATGACCAAACATGCCGGCGCTACCTTGTAGGATCGGCTTCATCACATGCTGCGTCACCATCGTGCGCAAGCCATCATGGCCAAGTAACACCACGGCATGCTGCAAACTCGCAATCGGCTTGAGTGTGCGAAAGTGCGCGCTCTTGGTCACCCGCATGACTTCACCGACGAGTACAGGATCGCGACCTATCAACCTGGCTATCTTGATACCGTCAGCGCCCTCACTTTTGAGCAGACGTAAAAGCTGCGGCAATATCGCGGGCAGCCGCGGCAGGCTAGCGATATCAAAACGATCGGCACCACACACTTCATCGAGTCGCTTGAGCATGGCCACTTCAGACTGGCGCATATCGATGACCATCGATTCGGGCATGCCAAGAACGAGCCGGTAGAACCGGTCCTCAATCTCTCCACTGTCCAGCGCTGGAACATCCTGCGTCGTCGACAGATCTGCAGTCGAGGCTAAAACGCCGATCTTTGTGACAGACACAACGGAGCCTGCCACTGGCACATCGCGCATAAACAGTCGCTTCCAGATTTTCCCCATGTCCTCTCACGCTCCACTGCAGGCCTCTGTCAATCCCCATGGCCCGTCGCGTCCGTCCGCTACGGCGAACAGACGGCCCATAGTCGTTGTACTCGCGACCTCGCAATGTCCGGTCAGAGAAGTATCGAAAGACTGCTTGTTCAACGGCCGTTGACGTCAATACTTGAGATTGTCCCGTGCAGCCTAACGTTCGGTCCACTTGAAGATGACTGGCTTCACTAGGGAACCAGCGAATCGGCTGATCAGATCGTCGCTCCAAGGGATTTCAAAATCGCAGTTGGCTGGCTGCAGCGGAGCCGTCTCGGCACCAAGTTGCGTTGTGGAAGCTATCACGCCCCATCGGAACCGGGTTGCGGCCTGCTGGCGTGGCCCAAAGCAAATATCAACTCATCGGTTTTATCGTGTGCTCGCCTCGCGCGTGGCGAAACGCAAGCAGCCGTCGCCCTACCGCTCAAGCCAGCGATCGCCGCCATAAGGTCTGCCGGCAGACCGAAGCGATGACACAGACCAAAGCTCACAGCGTGTCGACAATGTCCCTGCGCAACATCGTTACTTCGGAATAAAACCAAGCATTGATCGCGGTCACCTTATTACCTTAATGACTAAATAGATAACCATTATTTGGATATCTCTGCATTGGTATTTTTGCAATGGGCATTCTTTTACTGAATAACAAAAGTCCATGACTTAAAGAACAACGAGAATCTTCGTAGATGAAAATGCCCACGTGACTTGTATCAAGCGATTGATATATGTATCGATCTAAACGTATTTATTTACGAAATATGCAAGTTATTGCTTATGTCTAGCCGTATCCGTCAGCCGAATCTGGCCTTCATTCGCTACTCAATGCCGACCGACAAATATTTGCAAGATCATGTTTTTAATCATTATTACCTCACGAATTATCACCATCCGATCGGCAGTACACAAAAAAACATGTCTGTCATCGCTGGCGAACGTTGATTTTTAAACGAAAAATGTCACACGCCGACAGTACTAGTAAAACCACTCAGCCATTGTGTGATTGCAATCACTAGATACTTCAAAAAATCCTATTGACGGTGATCCAGTGTTCAACCTAACGTCGGAGAGTTAGCCAATCGGGAGTTTGGTTGATGGTCCTGTTACGACGTTAATATTTTATTTTGACGTCGCCCTGTCAAAGCGTTTCGTATTAATCCTTCTAGGGACATAAAAAGGGCGTACGCAGCGCCAACGGGATCGCAAGGTAATCCAAGAAAGTCACCGGTGCCGCGTCTGTCCGCGGCATTCCATTACATGAGGTCTTCGTACCCCATGCGGGTTCGCTTTGCCTCAAAAAATTCGGGAGTTCCAATGCAAAATCATTTCCGTCTCAAGTTGCTGGTTGCCTCCATTGCCTTGGCCGCCACGGCATCTGTCTTTGCCACCCCTGCAAGCAACGTCAGTAATGCGTTCATCGCGCTGGCAACCCAGAACGTCAACACGCTGCGCAACGGCGACGTATCAACCGGGCCGTTGGCCTTTTCGCAGCCGATGCACATCGTGGTGTCGCTCAAGTTGCGCAACAAGGCGCAACTGGACAGCTTTGTGGCCAAGGCCGAACAACCGGGAACGGCGGTCGCAGACCGCTCGATGACTCCCGCGCAATTCGCTGCGCAGTACTCGCCGACCCAGGCACAGGCACAGGCTGTGGCCGATTATCTGACCAAGGCCGGCTACCAGAACGTCACCATCGCGCCGAACCGGTTGCTGGTTGAAGGCGACGCCACCTCCGACACCGTGCGCTCGACGTTCAACACCACGTTCGAGAGTGTCCGCACCCATGACGGTCGCGACGCTTATCACAATACAAGTGCCGTAATGATTCCTGCAGCGCTGCAGGACAGCGTGCAAGCCGTGCTGGGTCTGGACAATGTGCACCTGTCGCACGTCTTTGCTGTCCGGGCTCACCCGAACACGGCGCACCCGTTGGCCACGGGAACAGCCGTCGGTCACAACCCACTCGATTTTCCCAAGATCTACGGTGCCAGCAGCCTTGCTACCGCATCCACAGTCACCGTCGGCAACGTCGTTTCGGGCCAGATGAGCGACGTGCTCAGCGATATCAAGTCCTTCGAGAGCACCAACGGCTTGCCGTCTCTCGTCCCGACGATCGAGGGCACGGGCAATACCGGCAGTGTCTCGGCCAGCGGCGACGGTGAATGGGATCTGGACACCCAGGACATCCTCGCGATGACCGGTGGTGTGAAAAGCCTGATTCTCTACGATGCAAAGACCCTCTCCGACGCGGCGCTGACCACCGACTACAACCTGGCCGTGACCGATGACAAGGCTGTCGTGATCAACGTCTCGCTGGGTGAATGCGAAACCGACGCCAAGTCGGCAGGCACCACCACGGCGGAAGACACGGTCTTTGAGCAGGCCGTGGC